>Ga0315909_10000065_pt1 | contig 127758 bp, 115 predicted proteins | sample LakEriMetagenome_11_FD_203527 | JGI IMG/M metagenome (GOLD analysis project Ga0315909, IMG submission 203527) | Freshwater fungal communities from buoy surface, Lake Erie, Ohio, United States - Buoy 2 MA125 | ecosystem: Environmental > Aquatic > Freshwater > Lake | place: USA: Lake Erie, Ohio... | reverse complement strand
AGTCGGGTGATTTCAAGGACTGGGGTTGATTAGATTAAAAACAAAGGAGTTAGCAAATGGGATATTTTTCAAACTTGGCCATTGACATCGAAGAGGCATTGTTCCAAGGTGCCACCGTGGAGCAGATTGCCGAACAGTTCAACTTGTCGGTGCCGGCTGTGATGGCCTATATCGAGCAGTTGGAACAAGCGGATCGCGAGTTCTATGCTCCGGACTGAATCTTGTTCAATCCCTTGACTCAAAACATCGTGTGGCAGTTGCACACCAAAGATCTTCGCAAGGATATGGCTGCCTGGACGGATCATCGCCTGCGAGACTTTGAGTCAGGATTTAAGAGTCAGACTCATAACATCGCCCGCGCATACCTCGAGGAAGTAGCGCAAGAATGGCAACGACGACAAAGGAAACAAGATGTTTAAATTTCAGCATATCGTAAAATATCAGCAGGCCGACGAGCGTATCCGACAGAATCGTTACGAAAGCCGATATTACAACACGGAAGGCCATTCCCGCGATGGCGATGTGTTGATACGATTTACTGTGGAGAAGTATGCCAGGGAAGAGGATCAGCACAATCAATCTCTGCTGTTGGAACGTGCTAGATCGCTTGGAGCACGGTATCTCATACAAGGTCAGCGTGGTCCACAGATCGTGATTCCAGGCTTTGTTGACGGCACCGCTGATATTTTCAAAGACTACCAAACGAAACTGACCGACACCTGGGAACAAACCGACAATCGATACATGGGATATGCAGATATTCGCAGTTTCAACAGCAACGGCGCCACGGCTGTGAGTTGTCGTGGATATCGCAAATCATATGGTCATGCCATGCCCGGAACCACAGGCTTCTACGATGTTGCCACCGGCCGAAAGATCACGGGCAGACAAAACATACTGAAAAGATTATGGGACCTGGGATTCCTAGCCGACCGAGCCGTGGTGTTGTATGCCGCTGACTACAGAGATGGATCACCTGCCGATGTGGAAATGTATCAACAAATACGGCCACGTATAAGAACCTTGGCCTGGAACAGTCCTTTGGTCAAAGGATTGGCTACAGGCATGAACAAAATCAGCAAAGCCTGCGATTGGCCGCAGGAATTCAAGTGATCTCATATCCACGTTTTCGTATTTTCGAAGATGATTTTGGTATACGCAATCTAGGTTACACCAAAAGTGTAATGCTAACTGATCTTGTTTATTTTGCGGACCAAGAGCAAGAGTTGGATCAATGGTGCCAGGAAAACGGCGCTGTGAGATCTGGCATGATCATTGACTTTCCCAGAGAGGCTGTGCTATCATTGTTTATTATTAGGTGGGCTTGAATGACTAAACCTTTGCGTGACGATCTAATGGTACAGCAACAGATCTCAGGTGCTTGGCAGCACTTTGTGGGAGTGATCATGCTGAACCAAACTGGCAGAAAACCTGTTAAAACGGTATTGCCAGAATTTTTACATCGTTGGCCCACTCCAGAACAGTTCTTGACCGCACACCATATGACAGTGAAACGTGTGATAAGATCCCTGGGAATGGTCACGGTAAGGTATCGCAGACTGCGCGGAATGACCCAGGACTTCTTGACTTGGAACGGAGAAGATGCTACAATGTTATATGGCATCGGCAAATACGGATCAGACTCCTACGAGATTTTCTTTAAAAACAATCTCCTCGTTCAGCCCACTGACAAAGAACTACTGCGATATCTACAGCAATATGAGCAAGGATGAATATTACGCCAATCGAGATGCCAGGCTCAACACAGTCATGGCCGATGACAGCCAAGCCAGAATGCTGAAAAGTGCGTGGGAACAATGGAATCTAGAAAACCGGCCGCCCAGCAAAATCGAACAAGACAAGTTTAGAAGTTGGTTGTTAGACACGTATGGTGTGAGATTGACTCGCAATCACCTGGGTTATCAATTGCCATTTGAAATCATAGATGAAAAGAAATATCTATTGTTTACACTGAAATTCAAATGACGGCCGAACATGATACCCTGTTGAAACATCTGCGTGGAGTCCAGCACATAGTTATCAACGACTGCCACGGAGGGTTTGGTCTCAGTGCCATGGCCATCGAACGCTATCACGACATCATGAATCGGCCCGTCTGGATCGAAACAAATCGTATGTGCAGTTTAGTAAAAACGGTTTGGTTGGTGCCCTTGGACCAGCGTGTGGAATTGCCGGGACCCAAAGAATGGCAGACCATGACTGATCAAGAAAAACTCAACTATAACGATCGTTACAACAATCAGGTTTGGTCAGATCGAGATCTGGTCAGAGATGATCCTGTGCTGATACAGGTTGTGAGAGAGTTGGGTACCCGAGCCAACGCACCTGTGGCCAAATTAAAAATAGTCGAGATCCCAGCCTCGGTAGAATGGCAGATCGAAGAATACGATGGCAAAGAATGGGTAGCCGAGCGACACAGGACTTGGGACTGATATGGATGTCATGATCGATTTAGAAACCTTGGATGTCACGCCCGGCTGTGTGATCTTGACCATTGGCGCTGTGAAATTTGACCCACACGGCACAGGACACACTGCCGAATATGATGTCAGACCCAGTGTAGATGACCAGTGCGCGATAGGGCGCTCTGTGAATGACAGCACCATAGAATGGTGGAGCCGACAGAATGCGGCTGCCAAGGAAGAAGCCTTTACTGAACAGGGCCGTATTGCCTTTTACGATGCCATACTGGGCCTGCAAAAGTTCTGTTGGAACGAGCGTGCGGTATGGGCGCACGGAAGTTGTTTTGATATCATAATCGTTGAAAACGCCATGCGGCAACTGAGTATCAACATTCCTTGGAACTTTTGGGCAGTGAGAGATACTCGCACACTGTTTGAAGTGGCCAATGTACGCACCGCCGATGATGGACTCAGCACCAGTCACCGCGCAGTAGATGATGCGGCCAGACAGGCCTTGACTGTGCAACGAGCATATCAACGACTCAAATTAGTTGACCATAGAGTAAATTTAGCATAAAATATAGAATACGGGCCTGTAGCTCAGTTGGTTAGAGCAGCGGACTCATAATCCGTTGGTCCCTGGTTCGAGTCCAGGTGGGCCCACCAATTTGAAAGGAAGTCCTATGTTAGGCAGAGGTTTATTAACTTTAGCAGTGGCAGTTGCAGTGGTAGCATTGGTTTTTCACTCAGTTCCAGCAGCCATTACCGCTGGTTTATTAGGTGTCTTTGGCGCCACAGCCAAGGGCTTAGAATAAGGATACATCATGGCCGAAGGTCGCACCTCAGAAGTAGCAGTAGAAAAAATTGGCAGCAGATACGATCTAGTGTTGGCTGCTAGCCAGCGTGCCAGAGAACTAAGTCGTGGCGATGCCAGCAGACTAGAAAATCGTGATCTGCACACACCATTGGTACAGGCCATCAGAGAGATTGAAGCGGGCTTGATTGGTAGAGAGTATGTAGTCAAAAGCGAGCGCACGTTGTACCAGCGTCCGCGCCAAAGCAATCCCCGAGGAAAATAAAATGACACCACAGAAACGAGCCAAGTTTATAACAAAATGGATCAAGGATTACACCAAGCGACACAAGATTGACAAACTGGTGGTAGGTATCTCCGGTGGTATTGATTCAGCGGTGGTATCAACCTTGTGCGCCGAAACCGGAGTAGATACCATAGTGGTATCCATGCCCATACATCAGCGCCCTGAACAACACTATCTGTCAGACAATCACGGCAAATGGCTGCAGGGCCGTTACAAAAACGTCACACACGTGACTGTGGATCTAACCAAGACCTTTGATGCTTTCAAAGATAACTTCAAAGTCCTGCCCAATCTATTGGCCTTGGCCAACAGCCGTAGCCGACTGCGCATGGCCTGTTTGTATCAGATAGCGCAAAGCCACGCAGGTATCGTAGTAGGAACCGGCAACCGGGTGGAGGACTTTGGCGTAGGCTTCTATACCAAGTACGGCGACGGCGGTGTAGACATTTCGCCCATTGGCGATTGCATGAAAACCGAAGTATGGGACATGGGCCGTGCGTTAGGAGTGGACGAAGACATTATTAATGCCGCACCCACTGACGGACTCTGGGACGATGGCCGCACAGATCAGGATCAACTCAAGGGCATTTCCTATCCTGAACTGGAACGTGCCATGATGCAGGACACCACAGGCACCAAACCTGAAGGCAAGCGCGAGCGTGAAGTGTTGAAACAGTATCGAGAGATCCGATCCAAGACACAGCACAAGATGCAGCCTATACCTGTGTGCATGATGCCTGCGGAAGAAATCGTATACAAAAAACCCGCGAAAAAAGCAGCCAAGAAAACTGCCAAGAAAACAGCAAAATCTTCTCGAAAATCAGAGAAAACAGCTGGTTTTCCCAACATTGTCCTGGTAAAATAATAGCTCCAGATTATTTTAGGTCCTTCAGGGCCTAAAATAAGTATCACTACTACTATCAGGAAATTTTATGGCTACCAAAAATTATGTTGTTTGCGCTCACCGTCGTATCAATAGCACCAAGTGGGTATGGAAAGACACTGCTGCCGAAGGCGACATCTATCAGACCTACCGCGAAATGTGCCGTCACAGTCTGTCCAGTCTCAGACACTTTTTAAAAGGCAAATGGGAGTATATCCTGTTTGACGAAGAGATTGACAACATCAATGAAGCCATGCCGTTGAACAATGATCGTATCTATGAACTATGGCATAAAGAACCTTGTAACATCTTGTGGGTAGGCCCAGATGTACAAGCCATTGACGATGTAGAGATCTTTGGAAAGTTCAAAGAATTTCGTTTGTTCAATTGGACTGACCCCAAGTCTTGGTCAGAACCAAATCAGTACAACAAGTCATTTGAGAACCTGTTCAACAACGATCTGCAGTATTATCCCAGCACCATGGATCCCGAACTGTGGAAGATCGAGAGAAAAATGCGTGGTCAGTGGGATGACAGCGATGGAATGAGCAGCTACAATAATCAGCAGATCATACACAACACCATGTTTTGGAACCAAGGTTTGGAATGGGCAGATGCTCACCGTCCTGATTTATTCTATCAAGCACAGTGGTTGCCCACTTGGCGTACTCAGCAAGAACAGGATCAGTGGAATACCTGTGCCATGGAGGATGCCAAAATTGTTCATTGGCACAGCAGCCGTCACAGTCCTACCAAGTTGGCCTGTATGCAGAAATTTACCAATCTCTTGGAAATTCCCCTGGTTGATGATCTCAAATGAGAGTATGTGACTGGATAGCTCAATTCCTATATGATCGTGGAGTAACATATGTACACGGTCTCATGGGAGGTGGAGCTGCAGGTCTCAACGATGGATTTATCAAGAACGGCAAAATAAAGTACATCTGCTATCATCACGAGCAAGGTGCCGGGCACGCTGCCATTGGCGAAAGCAAGATCACTGGAAAAATATCTGTAGTGAATCCCACAACCGGTTGTGCCGGAACCAACTGTGCCACCAGTGTGCTGAATGCTTGGCAAGATTCTGTGCCTGTGCTATTTCTTTCGGGAAATGTGAGACTAGACACTTGCTCGGGTTGGATCAACGACACCAAAAACATCCATATCCGCAAGTACGGTATCCAAGAACATCATGTGGTAGATACCTATCAATCAATGACCAAGATGAGTCATTTTATTACCGATGCTAGAGATGTACCTATCACACTAGAATATGCTTGGCACCTCATGACTGCCGACAGACCTGGTCCGGTTTGGATAGACATACCAGGTAATATACAAACCATGGCCATGCCCGATGATCCAAGACACTACACAGGTCCTGTACCAACTGAACCCTTGCAGTATGATTTTGATGCTGTTCGTGGAGCACTGGCTGTGGCAGAACGTCCCATAGTCTTGGCTGGCTATGGCGTAAGACAAAGCGGAACCGTTGATCAATTTTTACAATTTGTAGAAAAATATCAAATCCCTTATGTGGGAACCTACGGTGCCAGAGATTATGCCGAACACTCACACCCGTTGAACATTGGCACAGTGGGTCAGCGCGGCAGTCGGGCAGGAAACTTTGCTATGCAAAACGCAGATCTGTTACTGATCCTGGGGTCCAGTTTAAACGCCAGTGTGATAGGCTATGATCCTCGGCAGTTTAGTCCTGTGAGTTTTAAAATCGCAGTGGATATCGACGGCAATGAATTGGCCAAAGACATAGTCCACGTGGACGTAAATCTGCAGATGGATCTAGGAGATTTCTTTCGAGGTATGCTATGACAAGACAGCAATGGATTGAGCGCTGCCAGCACTGGAAACATAAATGGCCAGTCATGCAAGATCAATTTAGAGATGACAGCAATGGATTGAATCTTTATGCTGTGTTAGATGCTGTGAATCAGCACAGTTCGTCCGATCAGGTCTTGATGGGCGATGCTGGCAGCATCAGTTACACAGGACCAGTGGCACTCAATCCCAAATCAGGACAGCGCATGGTGTTTAGTCCGGCGCAGGCTGACATGGGCTGGGCATTGCCTGCTGCCATTGGAGTTGCCATTGCCAGCAACCAGCCAGTGATCAGCATCATTGGCGATGGCAGTTTCATGAGCAACATACAAGAGTTGGCTGTGGCCAGAGAGTATGAGTTAAACATCGCTTTTGTTATTTTGAACAATCGTGGATATCTCAGCATCAAGAACACGCAACAGAAATACTTCCAAGGTCGTGTGTATGGCACCAGTAGTGATACCGGTCTGTGGTTTCCTGACTTTGATCGCATCGCACAGGCCTTTGAACTCAACTATTACCGCGCAGAAACACAACAAGACCTTGACCATTTCAAGGCCTGGTTTGGTGTGCCAGGTCCTAAGATCATTGACTGCATCTGCACCACAGAACAAGAGATACAGCCCAGCCAGGCCTTAAAAGACGGCAAGCAAGCAGGTTTGCACGACATGGCTCCTTTCCTAAGCGATGAAGAATTAGCCCAGGAGATGATAGCGGAGATATCGTGAAAGTAGCAGTATTGGGAGCCAGCGGCTTTCTAGGCAGCTACATCTGTCTCAATCTACGCAATCACGTTGTCTACCCTGTATCTAGAAGCACCGTAACCTTGACTGACTATACCAGCGTCAGTGATTGGATAGATCTTTATCAGCCCGATGTTGTAGTCAATTGTGCCACTGCTGGTGGCAAGACTCGCCTGGGCGATTGCAACTATCAAGATCTACAAAACAATCTCGCTATCTTTTTAAACTTCTACAATCTCAGGCATAGATTCAGCAAGTTCATAAACATAGGTTCTGGGGCAGAGTTTGACAAGTCCAAATCCATTGATCGCGCTCGGGAGTCTGAAATCTTGACAAGTGCTCCACAAGACAGTTATTCCTTGAGCAAAAATATCATTGCTAGAACCTGCCAGATGGTTGACAATTTTTACACCATACGACTGTTTGGTGTGTTTGACAGCACAGAGCCAGACTTTAGATTACTCAAAAGGTGCCTTCAACAGACAGAGATCACGGTGCAGAACGCAGAGTTTGACATGATCTCAGCCAGTGATTTCCTGCGTGTGTTGCGCTACTACATTGAGAACGATAATTTACCGCAGGATATCAACTGCGTGTATCAGCACAAACACGATCTAGAAAGTATTGTCAGGCGTTTTGCCAGCATACATAATAATAAACTGCGCATAGAAGTGCAGATACCTGCGGATCCAAAAAACTACACCGGCGATGGTACTGCATTGGCCGAGATGGGCATTGATCTAGCGGGCCTAGATCAAGGATTGGAACTGTATCAATGAGAAAAAGAGTTGTGTACGTCACAGGATGTTTGGGCTTCATTGGCTATCATGTCACACAGGCCTGCTTGAATCGTGGCTGGTATGTCTTGGGTGTGGACAAAGGTACTTACTGTGCCAATTGGAATCTGTTGGCCAATCTTGAACGCCATCAAAATTTCAAATTCATTGCCAGTGACATCAACGATCTAGAGCGTTTGGTAGATTGCGATTATGTTATCAACACTGCTGCAGAGACTCACGTGGACAACAGCATTGTATCTAGCAAAGTGTTTCTAGAGTCCAACATCAACGGTGTGCATCATCTGCTGGAACTGATCAGACAGAAAAGTCTGTTCACCATGCCTGTGATGCTGCATTTTAGCACAGATGAAGTGTACGGCGACATTGAAGTTGGCGCACATTCTGAGTCAGATCTGTTGAAACCCAGCAATCCTTATTCGGCCACCAAGGCAGCTGCTGATCACTTGGTCACAAGTTATGGCAGGACCTATGGTGTTCCTTACATCATTCTACGGCCTACCAACAATTATGGTATTGGACAGTATGTGGAAAAACTCATTCCCAAAAGTGTCAAGTATCTTTCATTGGGTCGTTGCATCGATATACATCAAAACGGCACTCCACGCCGTACCTGGTTGCACGTTTCGGACACTGCCAATGCTGTGTTGACCGTAATTGATGCCGGAGTCAAAAATGAAATATACAATATTTCTGGTAACCACGAGTGTGCCAACATCGAAGTTATCAACAAGATAGTGACCCAAATCAAAGGCACCAGCAACAACATAGAACAATACCTCGAGCACATGACCAGACCCGGTCAGGATGTTCGTTATGCCATAGATGACACCAAACTGCAGACTCTGGGTTGGCGTGCCACTGCACTATTTGACAACGAGTTAACAAATATAGTAAAATATTATCAAGATAACTTTGTTTGGTAAAATGAAAGAAATAACACAGGCCGCACTGCGCATCGACGGACAACCTATGTTTAGGGTGTTGGATCGCGCACGTCGCTTAGAAGCCCAAGGCCAAGACATCATACATTTGGAGATAGGCGATCCAGACTTTGGTACACCTACCAATGTCACTGACGCGGCCATAGAAAGTCTACGTGCTGGGCACACTCACTATACCAGCAGTTATGGACTGCCAGAGTTCAGAGAAGCCATTCGTTTTGCCACACAACGCAGTCGAGGCTTTGAACCTGACTTGTCGCAGGTGTTGGTCACGCCCGGTGCCAACACACAGATATATTATGCTGTCATGTGCTTGGTTGAACCCGGCATGGAAGTGATCGTGCCCGATCCAGGATTCAGTACCTACTACAGTGTGATAAAGATGCTGGGTGCCAAGGCTGTGCCAGTGAGATTGAAAGAAGAAAATCAGTTTCGCATGGATCCCAAAGATATTGAAGCAGCCATAACCGATCGTACTAGATTGATCATTATCAACACACCGCACAATCCCACTGGATCGGTCATGACACAACAAGAAGTTCGCGCAGTCTATGACATAGCGGTCGGCAACGATGTGTATCTCTACAGCGATGAGATCTATGCACGTATGAGTTATGGTGATGTGTTTTACAGTCCCAGTGTATATGATCAGTGCCGCGAACACGTGATACTCAGCAACGGATTTAGCAAAAGTTTTGCCATGACCGGCTGGCGGCTAGGCACACTGGTTGGCCCAGAAGTAGTAGTAGAACGCATGGCGGCACTGTTACAAACTGTGGCCAGTTGCGTACAACCATTTATCCAACGTGCTGGTATTCGTGCCATCAACGGAGACCAAAGTGAAGTTGCTGCCATGATGCAGGAGTATCGTGCTCGCAGAGATCTACTGGTTGCGGGCTTGAACAGCATACCGGGATTCAATTGTCTCACACCCGATGGCGCATTTTATGTATTCCCTAATATCAAAGCCACTGGCATGACCAGTGATGCATTGGCAGAGTATCTGTTGGAGGATGCCGGAGTAGCACTATTGCCTGGCACTTGTTTTGGTGCCAACAGCGAAGGTTATCTAAGACTGTGTTATGCCAACAGCAAAGCCAACATACGAGAAGCACTGCAACGTATCAATACATCCATGAGGAAATTATGAAAGAAATACTAGATCAAGTCAAACACTACATCGATCAAAAACAAGCAGCCAAGACCTGGGTGGCAGGTCGGGACTTTGTGAACTATGCTGGCGCATACTACGACAGCCAAGAGTTTGTGGCCGGAGTTGAATCACTGCTGTCTGGTTGGTTGGCCATGGGCGGCAAGGGCCTAGAATTTGAACGAGCCTTTCCGCAATACTTTGGCAAGAATCTTGGCATCGTGACCAACTCGGGTTCTTCCAGCAATCTCTTGATGATGTCATCGTTGACCAGCAAGCGTGGCCATCACTTGCCACGTGGAACCAAGGTATTGATTCCTATAGCAGGATTTCCAACCACACTCAATCCCACGCTACAGGTAGGATTTGAACCTGTGTTTGTTGACATCGAATTAGATACACTGAATTTGGATCTAGCACAGGTTGAGCAGACTTTAGAAAAAAATCCCGACATCCGTGTGATCACATTTGCCCACGTGCTGGGCAATCCACCAGACATGGATAGACTCATGCAGATAGTCAAGCATCACAATCTCATACTGTTAGAAGACTGCTGTGACGCATTGGGCTCTACCTATGATGATCAACCCCTGGGATCTTATGGACTCATGGCCTCCTGTAGTTTTTATCCAGCACATCATATGACCATGGGCGAAGGTGGCTTTGTGGCCACGTCAGATGTGAATCAAGATGTGATCCTGCGCAGTTTACGCGAATGGGGTCGCGGTTGTTACTGTGTTGGTCCCGAGGCCAACAAACTCAAATGTGGCACTTGCGGCAAACGATTCTCAGAGTGGGTACCTTGCATGGCCGGAGAGATCTTTGATCACAAGTATGTTTACGATGAAATCGGTTACAATCTCAAGCCCATTGAATTACAATGTGCCATGGGACTGCAACAGTTGAACAAACTGCCAGAGATACATCAACTGCGTCGTCGCAATTATCAACTGCTGTTTGATATCTATCAACCCTACGAAGAGTTCTTCCACTTGCCACGTGCTCGTGCCAAAAGCAATCCCAGCTGGTTTGCATTTCCCATAACCATTCGCAAAGATGCGCCTTTCAAACGCACCGACATCGTAGACTACTTGGAAGATAACCTGATCCAGACTCGGCCTTACTTTGCAGGCAATGTCATGCTGCAACCTGCTTATAGCCACTTGATGGATCCTGTTAGGGCCAGGGACGACTTTCCCAATGCCACACAGGCCATGACCAACACCTACTTCCACGGCACGTCACCTGTGATCACTCCCGAGCAGATTGCCTACATTGGTGAAAAGGTCCAAGGATTCCTTAGTTTATACGCCTAAGACCTGTGTAAAATAGTGTTGTTTTTACGCAACACCCAAAGTTGACCAAAAACTCCAGATCTGCTATACTATGGGTATAGTAAATAAAAAGGAGCCAACAAAATGCCTTCAACTCAAGAACTTGTGCTAGACTTGCAGTTTGAATCGTTTGACGTTAACGAAGCCGCAGAGAACTGGGATATGGACAGCCAGAAAGACTGGCAGGTGTTCAACAATTTCCTGGTAGCAGATGCCACAGAGTACGAAGAAGCCATGCAGGGTTACTTTGACTTCTATGAAACCACCGAGGATGAGTTCACAGCATTTTCCTCTGGAGTTGAGTATGCCGTAGCCAAGATGAACTCTGCATTACAGGCCGCGGGTTCAGATCTCATCATCAAGTATTGTGACCTTGTGGACGGTGGTGGCTTCATACTTTCTAACCAAGGTATGTCAGAGCGTGCCTGGGCCAAAGCAGCCTTCTCAAAGAAAACCCGGAAGTTTGGCTAATTTCAAATATCAATCAGGAGATCAAATGTCCGCTTTACAAGTTTACCTAGTGCATAAAAATCGTTATCGCGCAATCTTTGGCAGTCCTGCTCTCAGTCTCGACTCAGCACAGGACCGTCAATCTTTGGCTGATAGCATTGACGCCGAACTGTCGCCCGAGAACTTGACCTGCGATGGCGAACTGCCGCGCGAATCAGTGGCCAGTCGTTATCGCACACTGACAACAGTGGCTCGTGAACTGCAGAAGTTAGACCCTGCCGTAAAGTTCTACGAGTACGACGGCGCCTAAGTCGGAGACATCAATGTTTTTAAAAATGGTGAAATTTCTTGTGCTGTTACCATTTGCCGTGATTGTGGCATTTTTGATACTGACAGTGGGTTTTTGGTTTTTTGTACTTTTATTCAGTTGACTGAAAAATCAACAATCGTTATACTAGCATTTCAACCGTAACTTGATAGGAGTAGTGTATGTCCGAAGCCCGTACCGTAACCAGTAAGCAAGCCCGCAAGAGTATCCTGCGGTGCTTTAAATCCAAGCGCCCACTGTTCTTGTGGGGTCCTCCAGGCATTGGCAAGTCTGAACTGGTGGAGAACATTGCCACTGAGATGAATGGCTATATGATTGACCTGCGCCTGGCGCAGATGGAGCCCACCGACTTGCGTGGCATTCCGTTTTACAACAAAGACTTGAACAAGATGGACTGGGCCGCGCCCGTGGACCTGCCCGACGAAGAATTGGCCAGCCAGTATCCCATCGTTATCTTGTTCTTGGACGAGATGAACTCGGCCGCTCCGTCGGTACAGGCCGCGGCATATCAGTTGACACTTAACCGTCGCATTGGCAAGTATCGACTGCCCGACAATGTGGTAATCGTGGCCGCTGGTAACCGTGACTCAGACAAGGGCGTGACTTATCGTATGCCCACGCCCTTGGCCAATCGCTTTATCCACCAGGAAATGAAAGTGGATTTCAACTCCTGGCAAGAGTGGGCTGTGCTGAATCGCATCCACAAAGACGTGGTAGGTTACCTGAGTTTTGCCAAGGGCGACTTGTACGACTTTGATGCTAAATCGGCATCACGCTCGTTTGCTACACCGCGTTCCTGGACCTTTGTGAGCCAATTGCTGGACGACGAAGAAGATGATGACACGCTGATGAATCTCATCGCTGGTACTGTGGGCGAGGGCTTGGCTGTGAAGTTTATGGCTCACCGCAAAGTATCTGCCAAGATGCCCCAGCCTGAAGACATCCTAGACGGCAAAGTCAAGGATCTGCAGGTGAAGGAAGTGTCGGCAATGTACAGTTTGGTTACCAGTCTCTGCTATGAACTCAAAGAGGGCCTTGGCCGTGCCAAAGACTCCAAGAGCAAAGAAGAGTGGAACAAAAAGGTCGATAACTTCTTGGGCTATATGATGGCGAACTTTGAAACAGAGCTCACTGTCATGGGTGCTCGTGTGGCATTGACTGTGTACGAACTGCCCTTTGAAACTACCAAACTCAAGAACTTTGACGAGTTCTACAAGAAGTTTGGCAAGTACATCCTCCAGGCAGCCAACTAAAAGGCTCAGGGAGCGGGTGCCTGCTCGGACACAGGCTGTTACGAAACCCGCTCCCACCTCTCGCTATGATCATTTTCAAACTACAAGCCTTAGACCGTAGACATTCTGGAAATCATATCTACGGTTATCGTGCTGAGCGACTGCACCAGCGCAATCCCATAGAAGGTAGAGCCAGTATGAAATGCTTTGCCGAAGCCAGGGCTTACCTTTGGCAGGCCTTTGGCTGGAGTGCCGATCTTGATGAAATGTTTGCGGTGTATGGCAACGATGACAAACCGGTATGGTGCTGGCGTACCAACCATCTATCGGGACATTACATCTACCTTAAATCGCCCAAAGAGATCAGTGTATTCTTGCTTAAATATGCAGAGCAGACCCAGGTTGACCCAAAAATCAAATTCTAATATAATAATAGAAATACTTAGGAGTCTATATGTCCACAGCAACTACAGAAAATAAAAAACAAAAGTTCGCTAATCTCTTGGGTCCTACAGATAGGGCCTTGGATGTCAAGATCCGTGAAAAACTCATTACCGGCCGCGTGGGCCTGTTGATCAAGCAACCTTTCTTTGGTAACCTGGCTACTCGTCTCAAACTGACCAATGCCGACGAATGGTGTAGCACTGCCGCTACCGACGGCAGGAATTTTTACTACAACAGCCGTTTCATCGATATGCTCAAGCCCAAGGAAGTAGAGTTCTTGTTTGGCCACGAAGTGCTCCATTGCTGTTATGATCACTTTGGGCGACGTGGCGAGCGTGATGCTCAACTGTTCAACATCGCCAATGACTATGCTGTCAATGCTGACTTGAAGAAACACCGCGTGGGCGAGATGATTACCACGGTACCTGCCTTGTACGACTCCAAGTTTGAAGGTTGGTCATCGGAGCAGATCTATGACTATCTGTACGAGAATGCTGAAAAGATCAGTCTAAATGATTTGCTGGACAAACTCATCGACGAACACTTGGACGGCGACGACGACGATGGCGAAAGTGAAGGCAACAGCGACGGCAAAGGCAACAAAGGCCGTCCACGGCTCAGCGAAGAAGAGCGTCAAAAGATACGTGACGAGATGAAAGAAGCCATGATAAATGCGGCCAATCAGGCCGGCGCTGGCAACATTCCCGCAGGCGTGGCTCGTATGATCAAGGACATCACTGAGCCCAAGATGAACTGGCGCGAACTGCTTCGTATGCAATTACAGAGCACTATCAAGACCGACTTTACCTGGATGCGTCCCAGCCGGCGTGGTTGGGATATGGACGCTGTGATGCCAGGTATGCGCAACGAAGACGCCATTGATATTGCTGTGTTCATTGATGCGTCAGGATCCATTGGCGACAAGATGCTCAAAGACTTCTTGGGCGAGATCCAAGGCATCATGGAATCCTTTGAAAGTTATAAAATCCACGTGGTCACTTTTGATACCCACTGCTACAATCCTGTTACCTACAATTCCGATAACTTGGATGACATCTGTGACTACGATGTCAAGGGTGGTGGTGGCACAGACTTTACCTGTATCTTTGATTATCTCAAGGACTCGGCTGTGGAGCCCAAGAAACTGGTGGTGTTCACAGACGGATTGCCTTTTGGTTCCTGGGGTGATCCCAACTACTGCGACACAGTTTGGATCATTCATAGCAATCCCGGATGCCAAGCGCCCTTTGGTCTCTCTGCAGAGTATGACAAACAGGATAAACATTAAACCCCAGGATTGGTTTGACACCCGGGAGCTGTCATGGGCTCCTGGTCATTTTACCCGCTGTCCGCAGACAGTATCCAAAAGTGCCCGAGTCCAACGCTGGATCGTTGAAAACACCCAGGGACGCTATGCTTTCCACGTGTGGGTAGAGCAGTTGCCCAAGGTAGTGTCTCGAGAGTGCGTGAGTTTTGAAGATCCGCAAGAAGCCCTGCTATTCTCCCTCTGGCACCAGCAAGAACCCGATCTGTTTTAACCAAAAAATCTAAGCATAAAATTTCCATACAGTAAATATCTGTATGGAAAATCCTTCATTCTCTGTCAATGACTTGCTGTTCATTAAAAATCTCATTGAGGTTATAAATCGTCGCGGCGGGTTCCAGCCAGCCGAAATGGTGGCCGTGGGCGAGTTCTACAATCGTGTTAGTGCTTTCTATGATTACAGCGTACAGCAGATGCAACAATCCCCGTCAGACAAGGATATCCCAGCAACAACTACCGGCCCCGAGCCAAAGGAGAAATAAATGGCATTTTTAAAACACATCGGTAAACACGGCGACAAGCGAGTCGTCATTGTTTTTAAAACCGTACCCAACGAAGATCATATGTGTTTGGTTATCTACCCAGACGTGTTGCCTGTCAGTTTCCATGACAGCATCATGAAACTGCTGGAAAGCGAAGTAGGACAGCAGGCCACTGACTTCAGCGAAGCATTACATCGTAATCTTTTGCCCGATGGACGCGGAATACTCACAGCCATCCACCAAGAAGGTTTCTTGAAAAAGATCAACACCAATCAAGTCATCGTCACACCCACACCTACCAGCAGTGTTCGCTTGGATGAACTAAACAAAATCTTGACCGAGATGGCGCAAGGCGAAGATGCGGTCAAGCGTTTGGCTGAATTGGACAAGCAACAAGGTCTGCAAGTGCCCACTGCTAAACAATATCGTCCCACCGACGTTCCAGCAGGATCGGATCGTGCAAAAGCACTACAGGCATCAGGACAAGATGCATTAGATGACGGCAGTATCAGTAAAGGACTGCGTGATCAAGCTGCAAAAATGGCTCTGGAGGCAAAACAACTATTGGCTGAAAGCGATCGTCTTCTCAAAGAAGCGGCTGCTATGGGCGCAGGTGTAGCACCTGCGGCTGAAAAACGAGGCCGTGGTCGTCCTGCCAAGAGTGCCGCGAATGCTGGGTAAAACTGTTGATATAAATCTAGATTGCGATCATTGGGAAGAAATTGTAGAGGCCGTCGACAAGACCGATGTGCCTGTACAGTGTCTCAAGAGACTGACAATCAAATTAGAAAACGGCAGGCGCCGGCAGATCAGCATCACTAAACTGAGAAAACAAGGTATGCCGGAAGAACAGATCCAGATCATAATCAATCATACCTTGGAAATGATGGCAGCCGAAATCAAAAGCATTGATTTTATAGTAGATGTTGAATCTGTGGCCAAGATGGTGAAACCTTACAGCAAAGAACTGCTGGATAAGATATCAATCAAAGGTCGTGCATGAATGTTCGTTTGCTATCCTACAGCCAACCCACAGGTGAATATCGAGATCTGGGTATCGCAGATGCGCAGGAACTCATTGCGTATTGCGCCCGTGTCAGCAATCCTTCCAATCAACTCAACAGCGAAACATCAGAGAAACTCATCAGATACTTGGTCAAGCACCAACACTGGTCGCCACTGGAAATGGTGTCAGCCTGTTGCGAAATCACCACCACAAGAGATATCGCAAGACAGATACTTAGACACAGAAGTTTCTCATTCCAAGAGTTTAGCCAGCGATATGCTGACCCTACTCGAGACCTCAGTTTCGTTCGTAGAGAAGCAAGACTGCAAGATACAAAAAATCGACAAAACAGCATCGCACTTGACACCAATGATGCCAAGCATCGAGAACTGGAACGTGAGTGGCAGGACCAACAACGGGAAGTCATACGAGCCGCACGAAACGCCTACAGCTGGGCTGTCACTAACGGCATAGCCAAAGAACAGGCCCGTGCCGTGCTACCCGAAGGCCTGACCGAAAGTAGGCTGTACATGAACGGCACCTTGCGTTCATGGATACACTTTATTGAACTACGCTCGGGACATGGCACACAGTTAGAACATCAGCAGGTGGCCCGAGCCTGCGCAGAAGTCATCGCTACAGTATTTCCCTTGACACATGAGTTCGTCAACTGACCTTCATACCTATACTGTGTTTGAATGTTCAATAGGTGATGTAGAAGATCCTGATATCTATGCGGCACAACCCATGTACGAATGGCAACAGACCGACGCAGGCAAGTGGGTCATGGAGAATGCTGCGGAAACTCCCAGTTATCACATCGGTGCCGATTACAACACCTATGGTTATCGCTGTAGCATTCGTGCCAGTTTTGCAGAACGTCAAGCAGTAGAATACTGCTTACGATTCGTCAAAGAGAAATAGATCCACCGGCACACATAGCCTTAGCGTTCCTGCATAAGGCATCACAAAATGGTACAAGAAACTGGGAAATATGTAAACATCGCCAGTTCGAGGCTGTATGCGAGTATAATCAAATTGTTTTTGTTTTTGTTTATTATCATAGCCTCGATTGGCGTTAGATCTAGGATCGCAGAATATCAACTGTCCTCCTTGGGTGGATTCTTCGGCCAACAGATAAAACACACCACTGTAATGACTACCACTGTGATTGTGCAGGATCAAATGATAATTTCCTTGATTTCCAGTAAGCCATGATTTAAACTTATAGGTTTGGAAGTCTGTGATATGTTTGTCAATGGTATCTACAAGATACTGATCAAAAGCAGGATATACTTCTTGATCGATCCATTGATCAAGTTCAGGTAGATTGAGATCCAAGATGTTCTCCTCATAAATTTCTTCGGTTGGCTTGGCAAAATCTACATTGACCATCAGCGCATCCACTACCTGCTGACGTATGTGATCATTCTTCATGGTTGTATACTGCACAGGTGTTGGATACAGTAGATTCATTCCTGGATTCATAGCATGAATTCTCTTTCAAAATAGTTTCTTATGTCGGGTATCATTCCTTGATCCATGTTATTGGGCAAGGCCGCAATGATCTTGATGTAGGTTTCTTTGTCTTGACTGTAGGGAACAAAGTAAGGATCATTGCCGTACAGCAGATCAGGATCATCTAGCACAGTTAAAAAATCTTCACCAAATTCTTGATTCAACCATCGAGCATATAAGACAGCAACTGCATAACTTTTACCAGGATATAACCATCCAACTTCCTGCTCAGTAAAATACTTCACAGCAGTTGACACAACATCAGTGACTATTTCAATGTCAAACTGATTTAGATCGTCACCGTGTTCTTTGGTAAGTCTGTGATATACTTCCTGTCTTACTTTCCACTCTTTCATGATATCAAGTGTACTGGCGAGCATACCACTGTATGAGATGTTTGTATCCATTGCAACTCATGGATATATCTCGCACTTCACGCAAGTGTTCGCTTAGACAGCGTCCGTGGAATTCGCAATCACGGCAGTATTCGTTCACACTAACACGTTGTTTTTCTCGTTCACACCATTGTTGATATTCTTCAATGGAATCCATTTCTAAGAAATACTCGCGATCATTGATGTCAAATTCCAACACAGCAAATCTACCGCTGGGAGTAATATACACGTGATCATCACTGTAACTGTGTCCTTGCCCGTCTAATACCTGTTGTATAAGGGCGGCGTTGACAAACTGGAATTTTTTTGGCGTGGCAGCGGTGAGCCAGCGTATCACATAGTTTTCAAAATCTTTGTCGGTTATCTGGAGATCATTGGCCTGATTGCGACTATAGGGTTTGATTTCTACTGAACGTAGATTAGGTATGAGATTGAACATATTGATCATGTAGTTGGGATCCAGTGTGATCAAGTGCGGACTGGCCAGCATGAGCACGCTGAAATCCGAAGAAATCATGGTCATGTTCTTGTAAACCAAATCATATTTTTCTCTGGCGCTGAAGTCGTAACTGACACTGAGAGAATAGTTAGGATCTTCGGTGATTTGGTTTACTGCGCTAAGGTTTGTTATCATGTTGAGATTTTTGCAGTATCGTTTCAAAATCACAGTCATGTCTTCAAAGTACTGTTTAGGCAGCAGGGCCACTTCGCCGCCGTAGACATCAATCTGATCAATGATGCCATAATGTGCTACAACTTCTTGTAATCTAGACTCCAATTTATCAAGTTTGATTAATTTTTGACTAGACAACTGTCCTTCTGTTAGATAACAAAATTTGCAACGGAAGTTACAATAATACCAAGGATTAAGGGATATGTTCATAGGTAAGATATTTAGCGACCGCTCGAGGCAGATCAAAGGTATTTGGGCAGCATAAGCCACTACCAATGATCACTGATATACTAATCAATATATGTAAGGATCTTGTTTCCTGCTCTGTCTGATCTTGCGTCTATAACGCAATTCGTTAAGCAGCTTTTGGATAATACGCTTGATTTTTCTCATTGAGGTAATCTCTTACAAGTTTAAAAGCATCTGCGTGAGCCTCTTCTGTGAAATGTTCGTCTCGGCGGGCATAACCGTTGTCTCTGGCCCACTCTACGAAACCTTTCAATGGAGGATAAAAAAACCACGGATCTTGATCAATCATGTTAATCAAGCAATTCACGCTGGGATCATCAAAAGTTTTACGGAAAAAAGAGTGAGCCGACGTAAACATATATGGAATGCTGTTTAGTTTAAGGTAGTTCTGTAAAAACACAATCTCTTTCACAGTGCAGTAATATTCATATACATCATCGCTACCAACATACCTATAGTAGTCTCTAAGAAACTTTATGATATCCTTGTCAAGGTGTGTAAATATTTTTTGCTTTGATTCATCTGGTCCAGGATAAAGATCCTTACTGTTAACACTGCGCCAAGGCCCGTGTGGCCCTAGAGCGTATCCTTCGGGATCTGTCTTTGCATCATAAGGTTTACTCATTGGATCGATAGTAAATTTAAATTCTATGCGATTCAAAAAAGACCAGCTTACCACTACAAAAATATCTTGTGCCCGATTTTGCTCACAGGCCAAAATAGTTTTTCTAGCAATCGCAGAGTTGCTATTACCTGGATAAGCTGCACAAACATACTGGCGATTCAATGACTTACTAAGCAAAGCAGGCCACGTGTTCAGACTATAGCTGAAATTGTTACTGGGATTACAATCCAGTAGATCTAATCCATAGGTGAAACTATCGCCGCCAGCTATTAGTATTGGTTGATTTGACATAAAAGATACTCGTAACCTGTATTTTTACTTAGTTTCACTACGCTGTCTCATATTCTTTTACATATTCTGTTGGTTCCAAGTCCACACCATTGGCTTCAATGATGTCGGCAGCAAGAGTTTTCATTTTACTACAATGGCGTTCGACCAAATTGTACCGTTTGAGATCGGTTATGGTTTTGCGACAACCATTGCAGATATCAAACATAGGGCAACTATAACAACTCTGCTTGAGAGTCTGAAGATCGGGTTGATCTTTCAGTATCCTGATTATTTTTTTGCTATTCATCTCTTGCTCAAAATCTATAGCATATTCTTTGTCGTCGCCAAAGGCTCCGCAACTGTAGTAATCTCCGGATGGCTGTAGAGTCCTAATACCTGCATCACAATCTCTGTTTTGTGGACATATGGTTGCTTCACCGCGCAGTCGTTTCATCATGGTCTTGGTACTGTGTTCCCAAGGATATAATTCTTGTCGCCAGATTTCGAGATATATCTCGTAGATATCTGCCAGTACAAAAGGACGACCTTGCTGGCCCATGATGATGTTACGAAACTTCACAGGAGGTCCCGAACTAAAGGCATAGTTTAACTTGCACTCCACGTTCATCTTCTTGGCCAGTCTCACATTGTCGAGAGCACGATCTGCATTTTCTTCGGTTATTACTGTGATAAAGTCTGGCCTATATCCACAATAGCGTAGCATGGCGTCGCTGCATTTCCAAAAGTCTTCTTCTGAAAATGGGGTAAGATCACCTTTGAGACGTCCTCCACCATATTGGAAGCTGGTGGTTATGCCCATACGCTCATGATTGAATAGATCTACCCACTTTTGGGGATTCTTGTAAAATGGCCAAAGATTAGTGGTAAAACTAATAGAGGTATCATACTCATGTAAGTCCAACCAGTCAATGATCTTCCAGTAGTATGCTGGCGACATCATGAGTGGATCGCCACCGTTGACTATGATTGTTTTGGTGTCAGGAAAACGTTCAAGAAATCTAAAAATTTGATCGTGCCCAAGTTCAGCACTTTTGTCGTCGGTGATGTTGGTACTGGAGCAAAACGTACATTTGAAATTGCAACTCTCAGTTGGTTTGATAATTAGATCCATGATACCTCAATATTCTAAATTAAAAAAATAAGACGAAGTGACTCGAGAATTTTTTGAAACATCGGCTCTGTGCTTGAAAATAGTCATTCAGCATTTGGCTGTTCAAATCCATATTTGTTGATACATTCAGCAGCATACTCAGTGTCACCGATACTGTCGACGCCTTTGATTTGGCAGATCTGCCTATTGACTTCACGTATACGTTCTTTGACATATGCACCATAAGGTTCCATGTTGTTGATCATGCGCATATACATATCGTACAGTTCAGGATCGTGTTGGAAATCGTGTAGTTTAGTGATCCAGACATTGTACAACTCTGCGCAAAGATCTCTTTCTTTGCTATATTCTAGTTTGAGTTTTAACAGTTCATTGAGTTCCATTTTTCAATCCTACACAAAAATCAAAACTGGCCACTCGTCGACGTATCTTTGTATCATCGGCTCTGTGCCAAAATCCGCGAAGATTATTGACCATGAAAACATCACCTGCCCGGGGCTGGAATGTGGCAGTCTGTTCCTGGCCTTGTAACACTCCCCATTTGAAGTTTATGCTGCCACCTGTTTCAGCATGGGTGTCATCAAAATAATACAAAAAGAAAATGTCATAGTTTTCAAACATATCTGTGTGCCAACCTTGATTGTCACGATCCACGCCATCCCAAACTATGAACTTGTTGTATTCAGCCGCGGGCCATTCGGGATCTATGTACTTGGTTTTCAAATACAAAGCCAAGGTTTCTAATCTCTTGGCCAGTTCGGCACTGACATCTTGCTTGCCGTTATCTCTAACACGTTCTTCCACATTCAACAGTTTGAATTCATCGATGTTGATCAATGCCAAGGCGTCGGGCTCACTGAGTTGTACAAATCCTTTGCTATAGATATCTTTAATGTTGTAATACATGATTCATGACTCCGTTCATTATCAAAGGTTTGTTGGCGTTCAACATTTCCTCTATCACAAGCACCCTAAACCTATTGCCTAATTTCCTTATGCTACGCGGTTCAGTATCGGGATTGAAAATATCTGCTATCATATCATGTATGGGGCCGTAATCATCCAACTGTTGGATAACCTTGTAGGCTATTCTAGCACACTCCTTGGGTGTTGTATAGTCTTTTAGTGGATCAAAAAAATGTTCTAACACATAAGGTCCTGCTTGATTCATAAACCACATTTCTAACATTTCTTCCCTGGTAAAACTATAGCAACTCCTGATAGTTTTAAAGTAAGTGCGTTTGTTTTTGTACAGGCTGTTCCAATTGTCTACACCGTCTTCATCGATGATGTCGCTGTAGACTTCTACAGTTTCGATCTTGTATTTAATTTTATAAACATCGCTGTTGAGTTCGCTATCGGGCAGAAACATATAGTCATGTCTGAAACTGGACCAGCCGCTGTTATTGCCCACTGTGGATCGCGCTTGGAAGTTATACATGATCTCAAATTCTGTGTAGAAATCATCAATGGTTGACCCGGGCATGGCCAGGATCAATTCCACGGCAGGAGTAGGAAAGCCCTGTTCTCTACAGCGTTGATTGATGTGTCTGCTGAGTTCTATTTTATCTTCTAAACTAAGATCCACACGATTGGCCACTTTCATGGCTTCGTCGCTGACGCTTTGTATACTGACCGTAGGCACCACACTGATAAACTCGGTCTCTCCCCACATATCAGTACCCCCTTCGCTGGCACTGTGCCTTTCTGGACCACGTCCCACAACATCAAACCAAGCATCTACTAATCGTTTTCTTCTAGTGAGGTCACGACTTTTTACTGTGCTGATGTCTGTGAGATTGAATTTGTTTTGCCATGCAAACCGAAACAGTTCTATATCACGTTGCTCGAACACACCAAAGTTTGCATCGGTGAGATAAGCATCGCGGAATCCCGCGGCTTTGAGCGCCAGGATGTCTCGCTTGACCACTGCTTCTGATTTTTTGTATATTTTAGTGCCAATGCCACCGCCCCATTCACAGAACACACAACTGTATGGACAACCCCTAGTGGACTCTAGCACTATAAAAGGCTCTATGCGTTGGGACCTGGCATATTCTACTATTTCACTCAGATAAGGCAAATGGTCTTCGTAGACGCTGTAGTCATAGTCTATGAGATATGAACGTTCTCGTTCGCTGTTCAATTCCCAACTGATGTCTGCTTTGCGTGCCCGACCTTGGTTGTCAAAATAACTGTTGATAAAGTCTTCAATAAATGTTTCGCCGGGCTTGGTAGGGCGGCAAATATAATCATAGTAGGTTCTGGTGGCCAAAAACTCTGGTTCGTTGGTGCCAATGTGCGGACCGCCCAGGATAGTTATCTTGCCTTGTGCTTGGGCTATCTTGGCTATTTCATCACAGATGGTATAGTTCCAAGCATAACTGCTAAACATGATCGCATCTGCTTGGGCAATTTCTTGATAGACTTCTTTATAAGTCTCATATCGATCGAACTTGTAAGGAGCCGGCAACCACTTGACACGATCAGCATACTTGCCATTGCGCTGATAATGACTTTGACACAGCAGGTAAGTGACGTTGTTGGCCAGGCTCCAATCCGCATGGGGTGGATTTACAAAAGCCAGGGTTAGTGAATTATGTTGTTTTTGCATCTGCATATCTAAACGCTTCTGCAAATACACAACCATCTACATCTCTTATGAGATGTTTGTATTCGTTCTTGATAAAGCAAGTGAAACTACAACGTGAATAAAACTCACAACTGAGACAATCTTTTTCTTCCAAGAATATCTGTATGATCTTGCTAGAACCAAGTTCTTGGCTGCGGGGATCTTTTAACAGCACAGTGCCGCTGCAGCCCTTGGGGGATGATCCATCTGTCATGATAGTGTGGCTGCTGCCTCTAGTACAAGACATTTTCTTTTGTTGATTTTGATTGAGAAAGTACGCGATGTTGTTGCAGCGAGGATACTTGTCAATCATGAATCGATAGTATTCTAATAACTGGCTTTCCCGAGGCATGAGTGCTGGATTAAAATTCTTTCCAGGCAAAAGTTGATCCCAATCTGTTTCAAATGTTTGATACAGATAATCATAATAGGCATCACCTGCTATAATTTTCTCGATGTTTTGTCGGGTGATCACAGTTGAAATCAAATGTACATAGGGTTGGAACTTTTCAATGTTGCGTTTGAATAGTGCCAGTTCCTGTGCGTTGAATCTACCAGCCGGATCGTAACTTACATTCATGGTCAATTGATTGTTGCGACAAAAGTCCAAGACTGCGTCAATTTGTTCATACACCAGATTGGTAACAAAAAGAAAATCTACAGTTTTTCCGCTGGCCACATTGTGTTTTACAGTGTCAATAAATTCCTGATACACCTCAATGAATCCTTGTTTGATCCAATGATCCTGGAACAGTTCTCCGCCCATGATATGTATTACAAACTGTTGCTTGGGACTGGTATTGATGTAATCTACTACCAATTGAGACTTGCCAATGATACTATCTCTGTTGGCGCCAGTGGTATCATCATGATTCTGAGGACAAAAAACACACTTCATATTGCAGTGCTCAAAGAACAGCACCACGACTTCTACATAGTCGATGATTTTGTTCTCAATGATTTTATAAAAGTCTAGATCACTCATGGCAATATTGGTCCAAAATACTTAGCCAATATTATCAGTGGTAATGGCAATAAAAGGTCAGGTGCAACCGTTGATGACAAATGGTCTCAGTAACTCACGGTTGTTTTTTCTAGCGTCGTTTATGTAATTAAACAATGTAGCATTGATTTTATGTGACTCGCTAGACGCAATAAATGGCAAAACATCCATGACACGATCTCGATACTGACTCCATTGTGCCGGATTATTGATGTGTTCTATGCCGGGGAAGAATCCAATGGGTACTTCGTTCAAAGGCAAGCCTTTGAGATCTCTAAAAACTTTGATCACTGTTTTTGACAATTTGGCAATTTCAGATTCAGATACTCTGCGCCAGTTAGCATCAAAACTAACTGTAGAAACATCTCTTGGGAAAAACCTATCGTCAAACAACAAGCGTGTGGATTCGGCTTGCTGCAAAATTCCAATCATTTCCAAAATTGGACGATCCGAAAGATTCAAGACGCTTTTGGTTTTTTCTGACGTCAGCGTGTCAACTATGTGCTCTCTGGCTTCCAACGCACTCAAGTAGGCGTGCTTGATACAAAAGCCTTTGATCTGTTCACTGAATATGTCTTCGCATTGACCATTGTAACTGTATGTTGCCAATACAAATTCTATGCTTAGATCGGCTCTTTTTTCAGCAAAAAAACTATAGAAATCAACAGGGTTGGTTTGTCCCTTGAAAAATTCAGCAGATACTTCGGCTTCTGTAATGGCAGCTTTATTTTTAAGGCGTGCATGATTTTGAACAGGACTAGAGAATGTAACATTACTACTTAACAGGCTTTGTCTAACAGTGTAGAAAGCCAAGATCTGATAGATGTCCTTGACCGTGGCCAAAGGCAATGCAGCACGGAAAAAATTAGTTCCTATTTTGACAAAACTGTCTCGATCTGCGTACACTGTCACTGGCGCATTTAACTCGTCTTGTTTTGATCCAAGGAAATTCAAGAAACTCAGATAGTCTGGATAGGTTTTGCCGGCGCCAATCACACCTTCCACGCTTTCATTGTAATCTAGCAGTTGGCCAACAGAGGCAAATTCACCTCCCATTGGGTGACCAAAATCCTGACTCAATACCACACGATGTTGTGCGGTATCCAGCGTTTCATCTAAAGCTAGATATACTCTTTTAAAGAGATGTAGCATCTTGTTGTTCCTTAAGTTCTTGTGTGGCCTGACTCAACAATTCTTGCCACTGTTTACTATTTATTTTTTCTTCTAATATGCCCCAGGTGATCAAAAACATGGGATTGTTGTTATTGGCCCAGAACGAGTAAAGATTACGCCCTTTGAACATATTTTCACTAAAATAGCGGCTGTAGTATCGCAGATTAGATGCGTCCAAGATCTGATAAAAATAGAAAAATTCTTCGTTTTTCAATAGACTTATCCAATTGATTCCTTCAATGGAGTCTGTGTCATCTTCCGGATAATTTTTGACTTCTTGTTTGGCTAGTTCGTCATTGATAGCATAGGTGTTGAACAGAACCAGGCTATCCAATTTCTGTACCCAGCATTTGACCAATTCTATATTTTCCTGTATGAAGTTGGTAAAATATCCTGGCTGTATCAGGCCCTTGTATTCAAACAGCACGCCCATGGCCGCACGTTCCAGCGTGGGAATATTGACCAGCGTGGTGCTGGCAAAGTAGGTTTGCAATAGTTTGGCATGATCGGGATCGTTAAAATCTTCAATGTCTATATCGCAATTGAGATCCAAATTACCAAGATAAGTTAGGAGTTTTTGTTCCTGCAGTTTGGAATTTTTATAGTCTATTAGATATCTAGTGGATTTGTCACTGAAATAAATTTTCAAATTTTCCAATGATATGGGTGCGGTGGTAGTGATTACATTTGACATTTTATCTTCTTCCTCTTGAATTGTGGCAGCTGGAATGGCACTGGGCATGACAGGTGCTGTATGACATTGATATAGTGCCAGCAGCGGTGTATGCCGAGGACCAATTGCTCATCAATGCAGCCCAATATGTGTTGAATGCCACTGCTGCCGACCCGCCCAAGGTTCCATTTGTGCTGGCACTGATCACACGATCAGTGGCGAAATTTACATTAGTGCCGGGATTGGTTATGTTACCTGCGGATAATGCATAGCCAGAAGTTACCAAGGCCTTGCCTGAATCTGTGTAAGTGCCTGCAGGTGCTATATCACCTGTGACTACGGTTATGGCCTGTACACGTCTATAGATAAGGTATCTTTGTAGTTCGCCGTAAAAAATCTGGCTAAATCCTGAGAAGTTGCCTGCAGATATGGCCTGTGACGCACTGGCTGGATATGTGAGACTTACATTGGCAGTGGCAGATATGATCTGCCCACCAACATTGGCAATGTTGCTGTCTGTGAGCACATTGGCCACTTGATTTGATGTAGGCGCAAAAATACCTAAACCGGCATAGTAGGCATTGGCTGCAGCTCGATAAGCTGCAGGCACAGTTCTGGTAGGGTAACTACCGGTGTAGAATAACACATTGTTGTTGGGACTGTTGGCATTGGTACTGGCCAAATAGTCATTGAGAAAACTCTGGATTATACTTTGCGCATTGCCCGGATTTCGTGATCTTACTAAATCACCGGTGGAGATGGTCATGCTTATCTCCTGCCGCGACTGTTATGGCAGCTGGAGTGGCACTGAGCGTGACAAACTGTTATACTGACATTAGTGATGGGTCTATTATTGAAAGATTTTTTAAGACTGTTGAAATAGTTATTGATACCCCAGACCTCTCTATTGGTGGGATTGGCAGTGTTTTCATTTCCTGCATAGGTGGCATTGGCAATGCTACCATCAAATGTATCTGTGTCAGTGTGTCCGCGCGGAGTGGTAGGATTTACAAAGCTGGAGGAAAATTGTGCAGTTGAAAAACTTGCTTTGAAAGGTCCGTACACAGATGGTGGTGGTGCAATATCTCCAGTGGTGATTTTTGTAGCTCTACACCAGTTCACAGTTAAAAAATTCCTGGCCGATTGATACAGCACCGCAGTTGAACTGGGCAGTCCGTTGCCCGAATAGTGGCTGGCAAAAATAACATAATCTACACTGGGATCACTTGGATATGTTTTTTTAAAATCTCCGGGCACAGCATTGGCGGTGGCCCAGGCATTGCCTGTTGAAGAACCTGATCTTCCATTGCCGCCAAATACAGCAATCCATTGTGTATCACCTGTGGGATATTTTGCGGGCAATGTGCCCGAGGCAGGCCCCCAAGCAATGCCATCAGCAAAATTCACTGTGCTGTTGGCCACATAAGCTACACTGGTGCCGTTGCCCTGTGGGCCAGTGGCGCTGACGGCATCATAGCCAAAAGCGCTGATGAGATTAGAAGCATTGATAATGTATCCGGACTGTAATTGAGCCATAATACTATTTATACAAAATTTAAACTGGGACTATTTTAAACATTTTGGCGGGAATTTTGTAGGAATCTTGGGCTGTACCATACTTTAGTTCTCGCATGAGGCTCTTGGGCGCACCGCAAACGTCGCCTTGCCAGCTCAATTGATGACAATCTGATCCGCATTTGTCAAATACATCACAGTCATAACACAGGGTATTCCTGTGCGATTCGCAGGCTATGTTGTTTATGCGCTGCGGGTGGGTCAGGACATCTTGTATGCCCATGGAAATATGTCCAAAATTTTCTTCGGGCGCAGCATTGGGACAGCCACCTATTGTTCCATCCGCATTGATGGTAAAAAGTTTTTGTTCGCAATCTCTGCAGAAAGTTCCTGCTCCAGTAATGTTACGTTCGAACTTGCTGTAGATATTTTCCATGAACTCATTGGCAAACCACGATCTTGCATCGTATTGCTGTATCTGACGGTGCATTTTTAAAAACCATTGATCCTGATCTAGATTTCGGGGGAAAATATCTGGATGCTGTCTAGCATTGCCGTTGTTGGTCAAGCGTTCTAGATCCATTTCTTGAACACCTAAATCTCGCACCCAGCGCAGCAGTTCAATGGGTTCTATATTGATAGTATCCCGTGTGACGCTGATAAACAGTTTTATGGACACTCCTAGGCTCAGCAACCTTTCAACGTTTCTGCGCCACAATGATTCTTGTCTAACATTGGCAAATCTAATAGCCGGATCCCAACTGGTGCCTATGCGTCGACCCAATGGACCCAAGATGAAATCTTCAATGTCTTGATTTAGTTTAAAGGTTAGATTACTGGTGCAGCCAAATGAAGCAACATCAAAAGTATCACGCAATTGATCATATACACGGATCATATCTTGCACTGGGGCCAGAAATGGTTCGCCACCGTGGAATTCATAGTGCATGGTGTGCCCTGCGCCCACGTGCTGGTGGAAACGCTGGAAAAAATCAATCACGTGATCTGGATTCCAGAATATCTTACGCCCTTGGGTACCAGATGTAAAACAATGCCGGCAATTTAAATTACAGGTTTCAGTGGTCTTGAGATAACTTAGATAATTCATTGACAATCTATCAAGTAAGATTCTAAGCCAAAACTCAGCATGAGACTGTCTTCCTGGTTGACAGCTTCATGTGGTACATTGGCTGGAATCAACAGTGTATCACCTGCTGTGAGTGTGCGCCATTCTCCGTCCACAATCATATTTTTGGTGCCTTCAATCACTTCTAAAAATACTGGCATGGGATCTGAGTGTGAGCCAAAACTCTGCGAACCCGGAAAGGCTCTGTAAGCGTGACAAGTCACTGGCCCAACATGATCATACATGATTTTCAAACCAGCACATTTTATAGCCAACTCGCGAGAGTAGCGTTCTAGGCCTTCGAGTTTGATGGCATGACCATTGTAAAGTTTTGATAATTCAGCGTGATTGTGAACAAGATAGTGTCCACCATTTTTTATCACGCTGATCAAATTATGCCTATAAACAAACTCTCGGCCAATAAAGGCTTTGAATTCGTTTATGCTATTCATCGTTACAGTATAACAGCCTCAACCATTGCTTCAGTACCAGGTTCTGCATAAGCATTATGTAGTGCTATGGCAATCGGTACATCATTATTTCTGGCACATACACCAGGAACGTCACTGGGACCCAGTTTATCACCTTTATGGACCACGCCCGTGAATCTAACTGGCACGCGGCCGCGCAAGGCCACAGGAACACCGCCCACCAATGACATATTCATTAGATATGCAGGATTGGTCGATATCACTCCCAGGGGATGATCTTGATTGGTACACTCAGTAATTTCGGCATCTCCGCCTACGGTTACCAAGGTTCCAGCAACGTATTCTCTATCTGCTAGATAAAGTTCGGCCAAGTCAGCATAACGTGCATATGTAGCGATACCAATAAAATTGTTGGCTGTGATATTACCGCCACTGTCTCTCAGTGCAGTGGTATTTGCTGTGCCTAGTATGGTAGCAGGATATACTGTGCTACTAAAATATGTGCCCACAGCGTTGCCTACCGCACCATTGGCGTGTAACATTCCACCAATGGCTCCACGATATAGTCCAGTGTGATAACCACCTGTGCCTGTGATATAAAGATTGCTTACCGCAGCACCGTTGAAGCTGCTGTTAGAAACGGCACCATCGGCAAAGATATTACCAGTGGCGCGTAGATCTCCTAGGCTGCCACCAACGTTGGGATAATCGCTGGTTATATTCAAACTGCGATTGAGTACCCAGCGCTGGGCATCGTAGCCCGGACTGCCCGAACCCGAGGCTTGCACCACTCCTGTGAACTTCAATTGGTTACTTGCACCAACGTTGGCTGCATTGCCTAAAAGTATGCCAGCGCCAGTTAATCCAGTAATGATATTGGCAGTGACTGTGTTGTCCGACAATGTGATATCTTTGTCAGCAGTGGTAATGGTTTCTACGTTGGTTTCAACTGTGTTGCCCAGCACATAAAGATTACCCTGGATGCGCACATCTCTGTAAAAATCATACAGCACATTGGCTGTGAGATTGGTAAATGTCAGGATGTCGCCTACTCCACCGGGAACTGTGCTGGTGCCCCAGGTATGGATGATACCCACATTGCCGTTACCAAGATTGTTTGGAGGACGTCCAATGTATACAGCATTGTTGAAACTACCGGTGCCATTGGCACCCACGATTCGGATATTGCCTTCGCCTGTGGTAGTGTTACCGTCACCTACATAGATTCCGCCGTCGGATGGTATGGCTATGTCTGTGATGTTGGCTGCAGGCAAGTCGCCTAGCAAAGCGCCAGACAAGTTACCAAAAAATGTTTTGGCATATACCGCATTCAATGCTGTGCCAGTATTGGGATTCTGTCCCAGATTGACATTGCTGTATCCAGTGAATCCGTTGCCAAAACTTACAATGATGTCGCCACGTACAGCCAAGGCAGCGTTGCCAATAGCATTGTTAGATGCATCAAAGGCTGCTTCTTGTATGCCCAGGCCTTTGACATAGGGTTGATATTTGCTGCTGGGCTGTATCACACCATATATCTGTGTGTTGGTATTGCCCATGGTATTAAATATGGCAGAATTTCCAGCCACAGATGCGAGATAACTGGCTCCATAGGCTGTGATGCCTTGACTTGTGGTAATGCCGTTGCCAGCTATCTGTGTAAATGTTCCAGGATTAGCACTGTTGCCTACAGCAATATAATTTAACAATCCACCGTTATATGCGCCCAACTGCGTAATATTAGCCTGCACTCCATTAAGATTGCCATAGATGCCTTGTCCGCGTACATCCAGGAAGGATGTGCTGTTGTTGGCACCATTGCTGAATCTACCAACGTACATACTGTCAGTGATATCTGCAGTGTTACCATATAAATTGTTGACATCGATGCGGCCGTCGCCGGTGTTGGTTGTGAAGTTGCCTACGTTGGCATTGATCACAGCCACATTTACTGTGTCTTGACGTGTAAGCGGGCCAATGGCTTGCCAGCCCGGATTTCCAAATGTGGTTTTTGTAGTGTCTCCACTGTACACTATCAACTGCGCAATGTTGCTTGCGCTGTCAACATACATCCATTGATCACCCTTGGCAGGTGCGCTGGGCGCATTGGCCGAGCGTGCTGGCATGACTCCTTGCCAGGTAATGGCATTTCCAGTATATGTTGCTCCGTTGGGTATGTTGCCCTGTGTGGCGATTTTTAACTGTGTGTTGGTTAGATCATACCAAAGTTGTCCTGTCAATGCGTTGGTGGGACGATTGTTGGCTGTGGCTGCACCTGATTCCAGTAAGCGTATAAAATCCTGATCTACGAACTGTCCATAGTTGGCAAAGTCGCGACCAATCAGCGTCATGGTTGACGTTTGGTTAATGGTTCCATCCGCTATGTTAGCGAATATTGCACCTCGGGTTAGCGTAACTGAATAAGGCATTTCTTGCTCCGTTATTGATATTTATTTAGGCCGCGCTCAAGTTAGTCAGCGTCTGTATCCTAACTGTGTATTCTATCTGTATCTGTCGATTTAGACTTTTTTGCACGGGATGGAAAATCACGTGTGTTACCAAGCGCAGGGGAAGATCTTGCCCTTGCCAGGTTTTTAGTCCTATTTCGTCAAACACATACTCTCCATTAAAATTTGTGCTGTTATCAAAAGCCTGCTGATCACTGGGCTCACCGTAGTCCAACAAACAAGTTACCACGATATCTGTGTAGACTCTACCAGGTATGTGTACCACTGTGAGATAGTTGCGTAGTGGATCAGGATTGGCTGCTGAATTATCGTCTACTACTTTGGCATATGTTTGATTGTATAAATCAGCATTTTGATTCACTGTGTTAGGCGGCAAGTATGTGATCACGCCTGTTGCATCTACTGTGCTGCCACCGTTGCCAAAAGCCATTTCATAGATATATCCTGTGTTGCGATTGGCCAGGCTTTCTGCTAGACTGCGACTCATGTTCTCGTAGTGTATGGCATTCTTTTTGTCAACAAATACCTGTCCTGTTTTGGGATCCGAGATTTTGACAAATCCTTGTATCATCGCTGGAACGCTAGACAGCATTATCCTCTCCCCCGATAGTGCATCTGTTGATTTTTTGGATCAAAGATACGGATATGATCTTGTACCAAAATACCCAGATTTTCATCCACAGGTTTTGTGGGTTTCTGGGATTGTTGTTTGTTTTGTGGCTCTTGATTTTGCATTCTGTTATTTATCGCTATTTTATACGTCACCTTGCAGGAATCGACCTGCAACTGTGGGTTGATGCTGCAGTCTTATACCATCTCCTGTGGCATTGTACCAATTTTTGCTAGAGTCAATACCAACTACCACTGTTACCCCATTGGCTGGTGCTTCTGCCAGTGTAACTACAGCAGGCATCACACCCACTGAATAATAATCTGCGGCGATAGTGATTATAGCGTTGGCTGCGGGCGTTTGAGCAAATGCTACCTGAACTGGGTCGGTATCTATCACAGCATATGTGTCACTGATATGCACCCAAGAATTACCATTGGGTGGGGGATCTATCACTACATTGGGATGACTATTGCTCAACGAAATGCCGGTGGGTATTACCACTTGATTGTTGATCACCACTATAACATTGGCCACGTTGCTGACAGAAACATTATTGGCTATAAACACGTTGGTATAGTTATCGCCAAAGAATACATTGGCATTGGGTGTGGGCAGCAGTGCTCCGTTGATTGCTACCATGACTTGATCATAACGGTCAACTGCGATATTACCTATGTCGCTGCCAGAAACGTTGGAATCTGTGGCAGTAAATGTATTGACCACGCCGTCGGCTGTAATACTGGCCATACGCATGGCGATCTCTGTTCCTGCCACGGCCAATCTAACTTCTTGTTGGATATCAGCCATTATGGTAGCAGTGGCAAAAGTACGGGTGTTGCCATCTCCTGTGAACTGCTCAGCCGTTATGCGATCTCTATAGGCTATGGGAATGATGTTGGGTGTGGCAGCATCTACTACCGTACTGCCCACTTCGTGATCCTGTGCGGCAGTTCCACCGATGCCACGTATCAATCCCGATATGGTATTATTGCTATAGTCGATGTATCTGTAGGCCAAACGCTCCGATCCTACAAATGCTACTCCAATCTGATTCAGTGACAGTTGTGGCAATGATAACTTAGATGCGTCTTCTAGATAAATGATGTCATCGGTGAATTGTACCCTTACCGTAGTCTCTGTGACATTGAGTTCTGTCATACGGTACACAGCGGTGTTGTCATTCATGTCTTTCCAGACTTTGAAATCCAATTCATCGGGCACTGAATTCTGGCTGGAATCAAGAATTTGCACTACATCTGTGTCGGGCAGGCCGTTGGCCACGATACGCACAGCAGAGCCTTCGGCGACATAATCTTCGTTAAAGAATAATCTGTTGCCATTGAGCGTGGTCCATGGTCTGTAGCCGTTGGTCACGGGATCCTGCACAGGATAGACATTTTCGATCTGTGTGGGAGTAAATGTCACTGTTATATTAGATCTAGAAGAATACTGTGTGGTATCGATATAGACCTGACGTTGAGCATAATCTGTGCCTGTGACCAGTGTGTTGGTGCGTAGATAATTACCAGTTACCAGCATACCTGGTACGATTCTTGTAAAGTCAGGAACAAAGGACAAGGGATAGTACTCTGCTGTAAAGGTTGTGGCGATATAACTTTGCGTACCTATCTGCTGACTTCCTGCTGACTCGCCTACGCTGACAAACTGACTGGTGGTCTGATCATAGGCCACGCTGGTAATATTAGCGCTGGTCAAGGGTTGCATTTCTGTCCAAGTAGAAGCGTTGTCGTATCCATTCCAAACCGTACCATTCTGTCCTACCAAGACAAACTTGTTAGCACCATAAGCAACGGAATTCCAATTGATCATATCAGTGACAATGGTAACATTGCTGTTGACGCTGACATTACTGGTCATCAGTATGGTGACATTGGGATTGATAGCAGTCACGGCATAGTCTACTCCGCGTGTCAAAGCATTGCCGTTTAATAATACTGAAATTTCCTGTGTATCTGTGGCCAGCAGTGTAGAAGTTGTGGTTGTGAATGTGCGATTGTTGGCGTTAGACTGAATAAAAGATTCTGATCCTGATTCTGAGATCAATACAAAACTGTTGCCAAATGAATCAACACTGACTACAAGTGCGCCATTTTCCCCGCCTATCACTGTCTTGACTGTGCTGCCTGTGACAGCTACATTTACACAACGTAAATTTGAAGATGTGGGTACTAACATCCTTGACCATACCTGACCATCTGCAGATTTGTAGGCCTGCCCTGAATCGCCCACAGCGATAAATGCCATGGGACCCGAATTAGCACCTGTGTAAGTTATGTCTCTAAAGGTCGCAGTGCTACCTATGTCATACACCGTCCAAGTGTTGGCATCGGTACTGACCAAACTCTTGCCGTTGCTGCCTACTGCTACAAACTTTCCTAGTCCAAAGGTCACTGATTCGATATTTTCATCGGTGGTGGCATCTACACGCACAAAGTCGCTGCTGCTGCCAATACTGCGATATATGGTGCCGTTGTCTCCAACTAGCACGTAGGTATCTCTGGAACTTTGGTATCCATATTCGCTGTCATTCAAGGGCCATTCTTGATTATAGGCCTGCCAAGTGGCTACATTTGATGTACGTAGGATAGTACTACGGCTACCAACAGCACACCAATCTCCTACAGTATTGCCGCTGGCTATCACACCCCAGATATCCTGTGTAGTGCCATCGCTGGTTGCAGCCTGCTGCCAAGATCCATTGGCTCCCGATGTGCTGTAAGCAATCACACCACCTGCAGCCACGTAAGCATAATTACCACTGGCATAAGCGCCCTGAGCGATATTGGCAGTAGTTCCGCTAGTTATCTGTTGCCAGCCCTGTGCCACGTCGTTGCTGAGGTAAAGATTGCCGCCTAAGCCGCCGGCTAAAAATACATTGGCGTTGCCGATGCTGCTGCCAAACACTGTGTTCAACGTTACCGCCGCATTGGGTGCAACATTGCCTTCAAACCATGTGATATTATCATCACTGTAAATGGTAGTGCTTTGGTCGCCTACTGCCAACCAATAGTTGCCTATATAGTTAACATCATTTAAATTTTCAGTGGTTATATCCACGATAGATGCAGTGACTTCAGCTACAGCACCACCGGCTGTTGGCGGATAACTGACAGAAACGTTAGGAGCAAATTCATATCCCGATCCACGCTCTGTGATTATGATGCCGGTTACCCCAGCATCGTAGTATTCACCAAATACCGCTGCAGCATTTCTACCGTTATCTCTGGCAGCAAATGTTGTAAACGGATCAACTTGATAGTAAAGGGGCGGAAATACGCCAATACTGCTATTACCTGTATAAATTGTCGTGACGTTTCCGATATACACCTGATTGTTGCTATTGTCGGTAAACTCTATGTTCATACCAATCTGCAGTTCTGCTATGCTGTCCAGAACTATGTAACTCTGATAGACGTTACCTGTGGTAAGACTATTGCTGTATCCTGCCACTGTATAAGGAGTAAACGATACGGTAGGACTATTGTTAGCAGCTGATGTCAAATCGTAGGAACTATAGTTGACGCCATAGCTAGTCATCTGCAAGAGATTTAAATTGCCAGTGACTGCTGCGATAGCAGTGGCCGAAATAGACGGTACATCGTTGCCCACAGGTGTTATAGTCACTTGTATGTCGTTGAATACAGTACTATATCCTGTGCCGCCTGAAAGCAGTGTGATAGAAGTAATATTGCCATTGGCGTTTAGTGTGGCCACCGCATTGGCTCCGGTACCACCTATGCTGTCGGTGAATCCAATTATGGGAGCAGTATTATAACCAGTGCCGCCGTTGACCAATCCAATATAGGTCACAGGGCCTGTCAAAGTAAGATATGCATTGGCTGTGGCTCCCGATGGTACATTACCCGAGAACGTGGTGATGTTTGACTGAGAGATTACTACGTTGGGAGGACGTCCATACAACACACCGGTGTTGGCGATGTCGATACGACCTACTCCACCTTCGATAGCAGGAAAACCCAAAGTGGTAATACCTGTTCCGTTGAAAGGTCCTTGGAATTGTACTGTGGGCGGTGCTACATAACTGTTGCCCGGATTAACAACAGTGGTAGCAGACACATATCCAAAGAATCTACGTACCCAGACACTGCCATCGGAACTGGCCAGCATCATAGCATTTTCACCTGCCGCGATAAATTCAGCGCCGTCATAACTAACAGAACTTAAATTTTCAACAGTACCACTGGTTTCCTGTGTCCAATTCAGTGCATCGGCGCTGGCGAATATCACGCCACTGTCACCAACAATCACAAACTTTCCTGCGCCATAAGCCACAGCGCGGAAAGCATAAGTGTTCAAGGGCAGGGCGAAACCTTCCTGTGTCCAATTTACGCCATCACTACTACGCAGAATATTGCTTTCTAGACCCACCGCTATATAGTATCCTGTTCCACCTATATTACCATAGGCCACACTACGCAATGGCAACAGTGCCACGGGATCAATGTTGGTCCACTGGCTAGCATTGTTACTCATAAGGATATTATTGTTATCGCCCAGTGCCAAGATGTTTGGACCAGTGCTGAGACCATATAGTGTGTTGTTCAAATAGGGAGCAGTGATGTTACTGTACTGTCTTGTCCATATCTGTCCATTACCTGGCAAGGCTCGATCTACTGCCACTGCCCAGTTGGTCTGCAGATCTCTGTTCTTGAACTCTCTGACTTGTTCTACTGCAGTTCCATAGGGTATACCTGCGCCGGACACCAAGTCGCCCACATTGATATATTGTCCATCTAATACTATCAAGACGTTGCCATAACTCAACATTTCTGAAGGTATGGCAGTGTTAGCCGAGTTGCTGGTGCCGTTGGGGTAAGGATTGAGATTGCCTATGTCAATGCCCGAACCATAGGCTGCGTAGTCAAACCACAGACCCTGGCTATTCCAGATACCGGCGGTATCAGTGCCCACTGTAATAAAGTTATTGCCGGCAGCCCAACGACCGTTGGTGCTGATAGACAATTCAGGAGTCACTGGAATAATGGTCTGTCCCAGAGATACTGTGTTGAGGAAATTCTGTTCAGCGGTTTCTTGCCAAGTTGTCAAGCCAATATTGGAACTGGCTGCAGGCAATGCCGAGGAATAGATATGAAGATTACTGCCACCAACATCAAAGAAATATTCAGCAGCAGCCCAGACCGCAATCACTATCCTTGTGCCTGCAGCAGGAGCATCACCGAATACAATATCATAAGTGTCAGTGATCTCTTGATATCCGCTAGTCCAGATACTAGTAGTCACTGCCTCATTGTCGAGATACACTATGACGTCGTCTGAAACTATAGCGTTGGGGGCTACGTCTCTTTGCCATCCTGCAGCAAATGTAGTTTGTGTGCCATCGGCCGTGTATTCTACACAGTGCGGGCCACGCAGTCTGCTGCCTTCTAATTCTACTATAGCCGCTATGGGATTGGTTCCAGTCAATGAGTTGGTCACAGCAAACACGTTTGCACTGCTGCTGCCTGTATAGTATTCTACCACAGGTAGACTGTAACTATAGTTGGTGCTTTGATATCTTTCGCCTATCACTGTGTAATCGACTCTGCTGTTGGCTGCAACAGCGTTGGCAAAATTAATTCTAGTAATAGGATAGATGTCATTGTCATCGGGCAATGGTTCTTCGGGACGGTAAGCAGCAATGGTATAATCTGTGCCCTGTGTCAAAGCTTGCCCATTCACAAACACTGGCAAGGACCATACCTGTGTGTACTGCACTGGTACATCTATGTTGCCGTTGGCGCCGACACCATCCACATAAACTTCGCTGGAGCGCAATATCTGATTGCCGCCGCCCAGTCCCACTGCGATGATCATTATCTGCTCGTTGACAGTGGGCGCAGTGGTCAATTCAATGTTTTGCAGTTGCCAGTCAATGACATAATCAACTGATTCCTGCAGGCGGAGTTTTTCTCCTGTGCCTGATTTTTTGAACACCAGTACCTGTTCGGGGAATTTAATCAACAGTTGGAAACTGTAGGTATCAGTGACTCCATCTCCTGCAACGATCCTGCCATTCAGTGGGCTGGAAAATCCTGCGCCTGTGTTGTCTTGGCCAGGTATGGTATACACTGTCAAGTCTAAAGTGTCAAACACCGCACCGGGTACCAGTTCCTCTGGAGCGTGGCTGCTGTAGGTATCTACATAGGCACCACCATACACATTGACATCCCAGGCATTCAACGCAGGTATGATTCCAGTGCTGCTGTCCAAGGGATATGCGCCGCCGTTGATTATGGTTTGTAGTCTTCCGCTATCGGATTCAAAAGGATCAGTGCTCCAAGGACCTGTGTCCCAGGTACCCAAGTATCTGCGATCAGTGATCACACCAGGATAGGTCAATCCAGTGATCAGTTGATCCAGGATCAGTCCTGGCTGTCCAGGTGCGCCAGTATAGTAACCGTAGGTGCGATCTACTCCTTCAAGGTCGCCTGGAGGAACTGTTGTCCAGTGATTAAAATCAAACTGTGTGTTTTGATTATAGTCAAATCTGCTGCGATAAACCACTCCAGAAAATTTAGTCAGTTCGCCTTCACGATACACAAATCCCGGAATCCACTCTGTGAAACTGGGTCGCAGATTCATACGATTGTAAATCAAGGATGTGTCAAAACTGCGCACTGGTCCGGAACTGGTCACTGGATAGGCAGTGGCCTGCGTGCCCGAATCTTGATCAGGCGCAGCGATGGTTATCGTGGGCTGTGAAAGATATCTGCCACCGAGATAATTTATCAATATGTTTGAGATGCTGCCATTGCCGTTTAGGATAGCAGTGGCCCTGGCAGAATCTGCTGTGGTTCCGTTGATGGTCACAGCAGGAGGTACTGTATATCCACTGCCTGGATTGGTTACCATGATGTCTACTAGATACAGGCCATAGTTGTTGTACCAGTTGCGATAAGGCAGGGTGGCCCAGATTGGATTGATTTCAATGGTGCCTACTGCGGTGGTAGTTTCGTATTGGCCAGTGATACTGTAGGTAGATTGGCCCAAAGAGTTGTATCCAATAAAGGAAACTACCTGCGTCCTTGGAGAGATAATACTGCCCACAAGATTAGCACCAATATAAATTGATCCTTTTAACATTTCCGTCACAGTCAGCACAGTGACACCACTACCTCCCGATGCTGTGATATAGCCTTCGAACTGAGCATAAGGACCAACACCGTAGATGCCATACTTGTCATAGTTCACATAGTCAGGATCATTTTCCAATATGGGACTGATGTAAATGCCGTCAGCGGCATTGTAGGTTGCAGGTACATCAAAGTCTGTGATATCACCAGGATACACATCTGCCACAGTAGCGTAAACCAAACTAAAGTCTTTGATAAACACGTGATAAGGTTTGACTTCTTCTATGTAACCATACACAAAATCTTTGTTGTCTCGCTTGAATGTCCTGTAGGGCAATAACTTGCGTACAGGATGCGTAATATCGATCAGGGAAGTTTTGTAAAGCCAATTACAATCAATCTGCTCACCTAGTATAAAGTTAAACATCAGACTCATCAGTTGATTGCGCAGGATCAGTCTGGAGCCTGTAAGTATCTCAAAGTTAATACTATCCACAATGTATCTAGTTTCCAACTTGGGATCTAATTCTGGGTCTCTCAGTTGGGAATAGTCATAGATCTCATTACTGATTTGTATAGTACCATTTTCTAAGCCTACCCTAGTAAATTCTGTTACTGTTACCCACTCCAGTGTCACGGGATCTCTGTAACTGTCTATCACTTTGTTCTGATACAGTTCAAATCCAATGGGATTATTTCTAGTGACTCTAACTACACCGTTGTCTGGCAAAGGTATCAGTTCTGCTTGGCTGAGATAATCTACTGTGAACAAAGGCCTTTGCAAAGGATCAAATCCTTCGGCATACCAGTTCACATATGACCAATATGCCGGAGTGTTGTATGTCTGCACACGGATCACTGTGGTTGTAGGAGTACCTGTAGAATCCAATGACACCTGATGTATGGTCCAGAAATTGTTATAACGATTGTCAAGGTCTACCAAATAACGATAGCCCACAGGAACCAACGAGAGATTCTGATATCCCAGCTCAGTCAAGTTGGCCACTTGCACATTCCACCACAGCTGTCCGTTGGCATCAGTTTGACCGTACTCGGGAGCCAATTCCTTAGAATCCAATAGTTCCATATTGGAATCTTCCACAAACGGGAAGGTCAACAATATTTCATTGGCAGTGGTAATGTAGTTTTTCAGTGCCAGGAATCTGTCACGGAACATACTTTGTCTAGGATTAAAGTTTATACCATACAGCATACCAGGAGGTAAGTTAGGATCTGGTACTGTGTTACCCAGCGCGTCTATGCCTGACAGACTGTCCACAAACTTGGCATAGGTGGTATCGTCCATGAACTGTCTGGGATTATCCTGTTGGATTAAATCATATTCCACGTGTATGTTGTTGTCTTGTGGAACCGTATCATAGGAGATATGTAAAACATTTTCTTGGGCTACGAAATCGTTACCGCTGTTATAAATGGCCACAGTGCTGGGATTTATGGGTGCTAGATAACTTATGCCCGAACTTCTTGGATTAAAGATGTATTGAGCAATGGCAGCACAACTAAGAGTCTTGTTGGTGTAAGGTGGCACGCCTTCCAGGCCCGACACCCAGAAATAATACTTGGTAGCCACGCTATTGGTATCGGTAATGATCTGGTAGGCCGAATAACTGGTTAAACTGCGTGGTGTCCCGGGTCCTGTATAATCTGCCGGCGGTACATCGCTTTCAATCCATTGATATATGTCGATGCTGCTGCCGGGGAAGGTGCTACCCCAAATTTTGGCAGCCTGGTTAATGTCTTGCAAGTGGTACTCTAGGAAACGCACACTGTTGATATCCCACCAGATGTATCCATATTGCGATTCGCCCCAATTTACACCAAAGTTATTGATGTCGCCTACATTATAACCCGCCGGATCAGTGGCACTGATAAGATCGATATTCTGTTGTGCCGCTCCCAAGATCCTGCCTTGTATGGGATCAATGAAATCGAGATAGTTCAAAGTGATCTTAGATTGTTTATTGAATATGGTTACTTCGTTCAGCAGATGTATGTCTACTTCGTTGGGCTGCTGTCTTAGATTCTTCCATCCTGTGCGGCGACCCGAAAATACCAGTGTACGACCTTGCATGACATTGTCAACTTGATATCCCGGAGAACCCACAATGATATTGTCGCCTAATATGCTCACAGCATAGCCAAAATTTTGTCCTGCGCGAACCAAGTAGTCCACCAACTGTTGATCCCATACTAGTTTGCTGGGATTATCCTTGCTGGCATTGGCACTGACCAACAGATCATAAACATCTACCGATCCTGATTTGGCATAAAGATCATCAAATCTCGTTGTACGGCCGTCAAATGTTGTGGTATCTAGATCAAAGGTTGTCTCGGCAGCAGCAGTACCGAACTCACTGCTGATCACTGTTTGATTGGTAATCCAGTCTTGATCTATGCGGAAGCCGAATCTACTGCCGTATGCAGGATAACTCCCGCCTATGATCTGCGCTCCAGCACCGTAATAAGGAGACAATCCCAACTGATACATGGCCCCAGAGGTGTAAGTTGTTTCCGTTCCAGGCAGCACACTTAATAATTCATTGGGAATAGCAGCATTGGCATTTATTACCGACAGTTGTAGTTTTCCTGCAGCATTAGCGGCCTGCAGATTGGATATGCCTTGATTGTTAATTACATTTACAACTCCATCAAGGCTTCCATCAAATGCAGTGCCTTGGCTGGTACTGGCATTGTATGCTGGCGTTAATCCCGTGGTGTCAATGTATCGTAGGACCTGACCTCCACTAGCATAGTTGCCCCATCCTGTGCCATCAATGAATATGCCCACGGTACCACCGGGTCCAGTGTTGCCTATAGGCGATACTGGAAATATCAATGCTGGATCTGTATAAAGAACGAAACTGTTATAGGTGCTGCCTGATCCGTGATTGTATACTCCTATGTTGCCAGCATAAACCACTGTGTTGTTGATGGCAGCAGAATTGCTTTCCAATACCACTGCGGTACCTCTCGTGATATTTGGATTGGTGGAAGTCAGCACCAGGGTCTGTGCCACATTACCTTCAGTGGCCGACAAGATGTCAAATATACCAACGCCGCGGAACAGTTCCATCTGTGTAGTGCTATTGCCGTTGGCTTTTCTAGCCAGCCAATAAGGATTGGCAGTGGTATTGTTGACATTGGCTATGCCCTGCACTTGGGAAATTTCCACTGGATTGAACACCTGTATAGCCAGACCCAGATCGATATTGGCTGCTACATTACTGGTGACCACTACTTTGCTGCTGGCTGTGACATTGCTAATAGTACCATAATCAAAAATGTTAAATGTAGTCGAACCCGTGACACGTACATAGTATGGTTTGTTATTGAGATTGAGAACGCCGCCATTTAGACCGTTGATGACAACTGTTTCGCCGTTGTAAAATCCATGCGGAGCTGATGTTGTGATGCTACAGACATTGGATAATGAAACCGATGTTATATTTGCAGCATCAAATTCTACATAATAGTTGTCGAGTCTTAGACTAGAGCCTGCTGTGACAACAGGATTAACTGTGGTCCCTGTGATGCTGCCATAAATTGCTGTTTGATTTTCGATCCTGGCTGCAAAACCTGCACCCAATACCGAAGTATTGCCGTTGGGCGCGCCTACCAAGATTGCAGATCCGCTGGAATTAAAACTTACTGCTGTGCCAAATTCGCTGCCGCTGGCATTAGACTGCGGATTGGTAACGATCTGGATAGTAGACAGTTTGTTGTAACTGATATCTACAATATCTCCCACAGAATCAATCACGCCTTCGTTGAATCTCACAGCAGTATTGCCTGTGTAATCCGTGCCCGATACCGGTTCATAAACATAACTTCCAATGGTCATGCCTGTGTCAGGATATAATAATTGACCGTTGAGATAAACCTGCGGCTGACCAAGAATGGGAGAAGGAGTAGAGTACAGTCTAGTGCTGACATTACTGACCATGTGAGACACAGTGCCCCGGTCATAAACATAGGCCACACCGTCGGCATCTATGTCAATATTACTAGTGTTTGCATCTGCATCGCCCACCGCCAGCACTGAACCATCATTGTCAGTAGCGCAACTGATACCAAAAGACAGTCCTGCATGGTTGACAACATCTGTGACAGCGGTAAAATAATCTTGAGCCAAGTAAGTTACTGCCTGGGATGACGTAGCAGGCGGCGTAAAGTTAAAAACTATCTGACGATTAACATAATCATAGATGTAATCTCCGTCTACGGCTGGAGAATTATTAAATCTCATGAGTTCGCCGTTGTAGTAAACTCCCACTGATTCGGGATCAGGAGTTGCGCCTGCCAGCATATCAATGGGGAACGATCTAGTGATACCATTGGGTTTCAATGGATTGGCACCAAATCCCCAATATGCTGAATCAGGATCTGTGCCCCAGCGAGACACATATATCATGTTGGTAAACGTGATATCTACATTGGTACCCGTGAGCGTGATAGCCCGATCAATGGTCACTGCATTATTGGTGGTATCAATGGATACAACTTTGCTGCCCACTGCTATACCCATGCCAGAAACTTGTTGTCCCGCAGCCAATCCATTGATGCTGGTAACTGTAAACACAGTTGAACCCGAAGTAATACTATCTACTGCTTGAATCACAGGAGCTGCCGGTGGTACACGGAAACTGATACGTGTGGCATTGGCTGTGTAATCTTGATTGTAGGCCTGTACTGTGCTGTTTAGAGTCACAGACCACTGTGATCCACGATCAACCAGTACTTTATCGTCGGTTGGGAAAATAAACTGTACACCGTCACAGGTAAATTCAGTGGCTTGTTCCTGGAATCTATTACGCTGATATGCCTGTACTTTTTTATCAACCGGGTTGCTCACATAAAGCCAGTATGCATCTTGGCTGAATTTTATGTCGCCGGAGAATTTGCCATCTACGCCAGTGCTGCCGCCAGGCAATAACTGCCGTGGTTCAAATCCACGATCAGTTTTCTGCATGATCACAACACGGAAATCAGTGTTGAAACCAGGCACAGTACCTAGTCCTACACTAAACGCAGCCCAAATATTGCCAGCAGCATCGCCCACACGTCCAAAATCACTGTAGTTGGTCCAAACAGAAGGCACAGCCACAGGAGACTCGGCAGTGTAAACATTGCCATCGAGATAGTAGGGTATGACCACTCCTGTGGTATAACTGCCTGGAGCACCTATCAATATGTTGGCATTATCGCTGGTTTGGCACACTGCTGAACCAAATAATTCTGTGCCAGCATATTCGTAATCTTTGATATCAGTATAAGGCGTTTGTTTTTCTAAAGTTTGCCAGCGGCCTGATCCATTGTTATCTACCCATACCTTGTTGGTCTTGGTCAAGTCAAACAATATAGGTAAATCGGCAATGTCGCTGGGCTGTGCCACGTGTACTGAAGACAGTTCAAAAACCACGCCTTCGCCCACAAGTGTGGTCACGCCGTCGGGCAATTGGCTGTCTATCAACACTGTGCTGGTACTAGGAACGCTGTTGACTCTGAACGCGCCCTGTAAATCTACATTGAATTCTTTGATGATTATGGTCTGATCTGCAGTAAGTCCGTGATTGCCAGAGAATATAAGTAGAGTCTGGCCATCCAGATTGTCTTGTGCCAAGACCAGTGTGTTGACTAGATTCTGGCATTTGTATACGTCCCAGTCCGATTGATTGATCTTGGCCACCCATACTTCTGCAAGATTGGTGACTTTGTCTAATTCAGCACTTAGACTGTTGAGGTCGTCGATGCTGAACAACTGTATTTCAACATCGCGGCTGTCAACATATCCTGCCGTGGGCAAAAACTTGTCAGGGTATGTCTGTTGTAATTGTGGCAGTATCTGTGTGGTATTCACCGGCTGACTGACTGCATACAAGTCTGTGATCAATGTGGCTTGATCGGCTTCTGTGGATTCGCCCAGGACCACAAACTGGCTGGTACTGGGATTGCCGGTAAGTTTGGTAGCATCTAATGTAAAATCAACAAAGGCGTTGGTAGCCGTGGCACCATAAGTGGCACGCTGTATAGCCCAGTTTTCGTAAACATCGTAACTGAGATCATCGCCATTGACCACTGCCTGATCGTAAAAATAAAGACTGCGCGGTGTGCCTTTGGTACCGATAAAATCTTGATAGGCATTCATTTGACTCACAGTATCAAGTTCGATACTGGCCATGTATTCTCTCGGGCGGAATCCTGTGAGTCCAAATCCCAAAAGTTCTGAATCGGCGTCTAAGTTATCAGCGTGCTGATCGTAAAACTGTGTGCTTTGTATGGCCTTGAGGGCAAGGTTGGGCAGCATACCTTCTTGGTCTGGACGATAAACTATTTTGTTCCAAAGATTGTAATCAAATGTATCCGCAGGATCCACAGTGACATTGGCCTGATAATAAAAATTTTTGAACTTGACCACTTGGCCTTTGGCATACTTTAGGCCCGAATCCCATTCGGTCACGCTGGGCAAGTTTATGATAAAGCCGGGTGCATCCATGGTGCCATCCCATTCGGCCGACTTGATACCTTGATATATCAAGCGCCCCTGGCGCAGTCCTGTCAATGGCTGATAAATGATATCATCAAAGTCTGTGACGTTGTCAACGATGATGATATGTTCATAGTTGGTGAGTTTGAGATTAACATATCCAACAGTGTTTTCATTCAGCGCAGTGAGTTCAAACAAGTTGCCATCTCTGTACACGCTGTAGTCTCGCAAACGCAGGGCTTGCTTGTTTTGATTGACCAGAATGTCTTCGCGTTTGGATTCCAGTAGATTCACTACCACTGCATTCTGTTTATAAAATTCTAATTTGGCGCTGCTGGGATTGAGCTGTATCAGTGCGCCTACGGCCCATCCTTGATTGTACCAGTACACAAATTCCTGTGCCATCTGCTCCCAGTTCAGCAACACGGTATTTTCTAGTGTGTTATAAGCGAATCCCGATGTGTTCAAGAATTTGCCATAACTCAACAAGAAGTCTACCACTGCGTTAACACTGCGAAAGATATAACCATAGGGAATCAAGACCACTGTGTCTGAAAAATCTTTTTGCATACGTATGGTAGTATTACCAATGTTCAGTGTGGTATAGTTGTTGTTGATGATGCTGGGCAGGATTTGGAAATACGGATTGGCTATGCTGTTGCCGTACACAGCCCAACCCGATTCGGTGCGTTCAATGGTCACTGCCGAATAGTTGATGCTGTCAAACACTTCATTGCGATACAAAAGTATGTTGTAGTTTTCGTCAGGAATCAGCAGACTGCGATTGTAAGTGGCCGGACTTGTGCGATCACTCAGCAACTGCAGATATCTTTTGTCAGTGAAACCTGCCACACGATAGGCCAATCGTATGTCTAGATTGTTGATCCTGGCTTCAAGATTGGCAGTACCGGGCAATCCATAACTCTTGTTGTAGTCAATAATGAAATTAACATAAGAATTAACTGCTGTGCCCTCGCCATAGATCTGTAAATCATTTGATGTCAGTCTTTGGCGACCGTTGTAGAGCCATTGATCAAATTCAGTGTTGAATTTATATTGATCCCGATCAATGTAATAGTTTAGATACTGAGCTGGCTTTAATAAAAACAAAAGTCTTTGTATGGCAAACGGCCAAGCAGAGGATTTGCGCCACGCTGTTTCTGCAGGCGATCCGCCACCAATGCTCCAATTGGCCTGATAAGTGGCTGGGTTGTAGTCTGCGACGATGGTGGTAAAAGGCAACAACAGATTGCCCTGCGCATCCACAGGCAAGATGTCTAACAGGCCAGGACGTGCATAAACTGTGTCAATCCTGTCATTGCCTGGCTCGCGGATGCGGCCCGCGGCAATGTCTTCCCACATATAGAGATTACCTGAGGTATAAGGTGCTGGTCCATATTCAGCGTCCCACCATAGGGGCTTGTTGCTGAAACCCAGCATCTGCCAAGGAAAGTTCTGTGGCTCATCGGTGTCGTAAAACAACCAATAGATCTGGCGCCAGTAACCAGGCATGGGAATAGCATCACCGGCGTCCAGTCCTTGGGGATACGTGATTTTAGCACCAGTCTGGCTGTAGTTCCAGGTTTTTTCGTTGGTGACCAAGAAATCTTGTTGCTTGTAGTCCACACGATTGCTGCCTAACCAGCGTACAAATTCATTGTTCAATATAGTCTGGCTATTGATATTGTCTGCTGTGACACCACGAAAGGCGCCAGGCAAAAATTCATTGTAGTCTAGCGGATAGTCGGCGGTGCCCTTGATGTTGCTGTAGATACGTGTTTCGAATTCTAATAGTACCTGATCCCTGTAGTCGCCAAACGCAGGCGTGATTGAGCCGTCGTGTCCACGTATCACAGTGGTGGGAGTGGTATAGGTAGTGTCTACATATATCTCTGGAAAGTATGCAGGAAACAGTCTCAGACTGCTGGGAGTGGCAGGAACAAAGTTGCCATAGGTCTGTTGATATTCACGTATGACCACGATATCTTCGTCGGCCAGCACACTGGGTACCAGAGTCACAGTATTGGTCACAGTATCAACTACATAATCTCTGTCCCGGCACAGTATCACATCATTCACATACACATTCAAACCTTGATAATTGGCTTCGCTGTAATTATATGTGTAAATGAGATCAAAACTGGTGCTGCTTTCTTCGTACCAGGTATATGTGGTGCTTTCAAAAATACCTGCTGTAATACAATCACTCCAGTAAAAAGGATTATCGCTGGAACGATTGGACTTTAAGGCATCAATGGCCGAGTCTAATATTTCTGCTGTGGTTTCATTGATAAATTCGTTTTTCCAAACGTAATCTAAAACAAGATCTTTATATCGTTGGTACTCCACAGCACTGTAATACAATGCGCTGGATATAGAATAATCCTGCTCGCGCAAGAATACTGCTGGTATGGCCAATGCAGCCGAGTGTTGTATAAGGTCGATGCCATAAGGCACTAGGTTGCCTAAATCGCGGCTGTTGTTGGCAGCCAGAACCTGACCTTCAAAGCCTTGTATATTTTGACAAATGCCTATATAATGATCTCGCAATGTGCCCAAGGTGCATTCTGTGACATCTTGATTGAGAGCATTTACTGTCAAATTAGTGGGCACTGAAAAATATCCTGTGCTGCTGGTCTGAGCGCTCAATGCTGCCACTACCACCAGACTGGTGGGCTCGGGATCAACTGCAAAAGTTATTTCGGTTTGTACGCCTGTACCGGCTCCGGATTGTGCATTTGGGTAAACTTCTAAATTACTGCCATCCAAGATTCTATAGGTATATGTTCCTGGATCCTGCAGCACATCATTGACTGATATGCGCACGATGTTGGTGATGCTGGGATATTGATCTTGCTCCAGTACTGCAACATCTATCTTGATGCTGCCTTCGGTATAATCAAATTCAAAAATTTGCGGCTGCTGGCTCAGCAAAGGAACATTGGTAGTATTAGGTGTAAGGCTGGCAGTTTGATAACCTATCAATCTATCATAATTCACACGATCAGTATATTGATGTACAAATCCGGTGCGCAGTCCCACTAGATCTACAGTGAGATTATTGAGATAGGTAAACGAATCTCTGTAGAAATTAAAGAAAAATAGTATGTCTCCCACATTGTTGACGCCGCTGTACTGCAGTGGAAATTTCAACACAGCGTCGGCCACTCCGGTGCCAACTGCATAACTGAACAGCGGAGATCCCACAAAGTTGGTGTCGGGATACACTGTGGCGTTGCTGAAACTGGTTCCGTCTTGATCAAAAACATCAAACAATGGTGCTTGATTGGGATGGGTCTTTTGCTGTGTCTGTTGGATGGTGCTCCACTCACCGTTGCTGTAGTAAAAACTATAGCCCTGCTGGCTCTCACCCAAGGTACACACTGTGACCGATCCTTCGGCAGCCACTTGGCCTTCAATGGCTTCAAGATACAGTAGGCTTTGTCCACCCGGCACAGGAGTGATCTGCTGTACCAGATATACTTGCCGTGCGACTTCGGGATTTTCGTCCGCAGCAAAAATAACTTTCATTCCTGCAAACAACTCAATGCCGTCAATGGTAAAACTGGGCTGACCTGCCACTTGTGTAAAAGCATTGGTCACTGAGTAGTCTATCAAACTGATGGGCTCCAGTCCTTGGGTACCAAAGCGTATGAGTTTGATGTCAGGACGGAATTCCAAGATAGGACGCTTGCCGCGGAAGTTGTCGTCGATCACTGCCACGGTGCCGTTGATTTCGGCAGAATAAGTCAGCACATCCACGTGGAACCAACGGTTGCTCCTGGTCCAAGGATTTAGATCTCGGCTGGCGCGATTGATGGTCACATAGTCTATGTCGGATCCAGGAACCAGTCTTGCTCCGTCCCACAGTGTGGTATCCCAAGGATAAACGTCCCAAGGAATAGGCTCACGTTGAACTGTGGCAGGATAATTGTAAATTTCAGGAATAACAAAATCATCCACTGGCAGCAATTTAATACCCCCAGCAGTGCCCACACCTTCTACATAAAAATCTCGATTCCTATAAAACGCAGGAGTGATATTGCCAACAAATTGGATACGCATACCATTGCTGAATGAGATTGTTTTGTTCCAGGTGGCAGGACTGACCAGCCGCACATTGTCAGTGGTATAGGTCTGCTTGCCTACAATTTGCTGTTCAACATTAAAAGACTGCAGTGTGGCAGGGGCAGTTAATCTTACAGTTTCGGGTCCTTGGAACTGCCAGTAATATTGATTGTAGTTGACTGACTTGTCCCAGTCGATGAAAAAATCCACAGCATAATATTCTTGCTCAAACAGTTCGTCAGGACGTGTGATAGGACCGTTTATTTTTTTCAGCGCATCAAGATATCCGGGATAGGTCAGTGCATCGATAACACGCCGGCTGCCGTCTTCCAAGAATATGGTGGCAGGTTCCAACTGATAGTCTCTGCGTGTTTTGTCTGGTTCAACGATGTAACGATCTTCGGTGGTCACACCTGGACCAAACTTCTGTCCTATAAAACCCTGCGCACGCTCATAGCGCGGCTCTTGTACCAATTGATCCAAGGTGGCGTGTAGCACCTGTTTGTTGGTGGGTGTGCGGAATATTTCAGGTAAAAAATCTACTGTGCGTGCCATGCTTAGTAACTAACCGTGGTTTGAATACGTAACTCAGATGGTGTCAGTGCTGCGATAATCTCCACGTCATTGACTGTGGTGGCATTGACAAATATCTCTGTGGGGGCAGAACGTATTTCATACAAATTACCAAAGGCCTTGTTGGGATCCTGTGGTACCAATACCACAGACGAAATCAGCGTGCCCAGGGTATCGTGTAAATAGGCCGACAACTCAGAAGCATAAAAAGTTTGACCAAAGTTCCAGTTGTCTATGTCAAAATAGGTATTGAGGCTGGCCACCACAGCAGACTTGACTTCTTGATCTGATGCAGTGGTGTTGGAATTTTTCACCACTTTGAACAGAGCTCTGAGTTCAGGATCGGCCTTGGCGCCAAACAAAGGTTTAAAGGTCACAGAATTCAACACTATGTTGTCACTGAGCATTTTGTATTCATTGAGTCCTTGATATGCCTGTCCTAATTCACTCATGGTAGGCACAGCGGGTTTAGGCACAGTGTTGGTAGTGTCTGTGATCCAGTTGCGATATTCATTGTAGTAACTGTTTGTGACCACATAGATATCAATGATATTGCTGGTACCGGGATCTATCCTGCGTGTGTTGGGACTGTTATGCCGATACTGGAAATACAAGCCCGCACGCCCAACTTTGTATTGGAAATCACTTCTGGCAGTAAGGCTGCGTCCACCATAGACATCTACTTTCAATTCCCAAAAAGTCTTGTCTTGATAGGCAAAAAATAACTGTCCAGCCGGATATGCTGCCATCTGTGCTTCAATGGCTTCTTTGGTTGCATACACCTTGTTCATTACATATTCGGGTATCAAGAGATATCTTTCTAGATCATCAAAATCTAGTGTTCTCTGCAGGAAAACATATTTGCTGTCGGGATCCACATCAGGTGCTACCACTATATTAAACACGTCAGGATCATCCGCAACTGTGTCTTGATCATAGTCGCCAAATGATACTTCTACGCCAAAGTCGTTGACGTAGCCATCGCTTTCGGTCTGCTGACCAATGATATCTAATATCACATCTTCTAATAGACTGGCACTGTACGGTGGTGTGGCGTTGGCATCGGGATTGCTGCGTAGCACACTGATGTAGTCATTGACTATGCTGCCTTTTTTGACATCAAATATACGTCCTGCAGAATCAAAAAAGAATCTACACTGGCTCACCGATCCAAAGATATATGTGAGATTGCGATAAGTCACAGTATAGTTGACACCGTCGGTGATGAATTGAAACATCCAAGCAGCGTCGCTGTTGGTATTGCTGAGATCTTTTGCTGTGGATATGTTAAAGGCAGCATCTACGTCAAGATTGGTGTTGCTGATAAAATACCATTCGCCAGCAACATTGTCATAGCCTAGACCAAAGTTTCTATAGATCAGAATATTTTGCACCATGAGATTGGTCAATTCAGTGCCGAACGTGTTGACAAACACAGGAATAACTTGAGTAGGTATAGCGCCCTGTGGTACGAAATTGTTGAGGCTCACTGGACCTGTACCGTCACTGTTGTCGCCGCGACCTTGGTTGCTGCCGTCGCGGATCACACGAGTAATAGTAGCCCAGATCACTGTGTGATCGCCCTGTTGTACAGGTGTGCGTGTTTGCAGTCTATTGGTAGCGTCAAAACAACTGCCCAAGGGTGCTTCAAATTTTACCAATGCGCTTTGTTTGATATATGCTAGATTGCCACTGGCGCCTGCGCCAATGGCCACAGGATATTGCTGTCCACCTGCTGCAGGAATGTTGGCAAACCAACCAGTACAGGTATTGGTAGTGGCTGAAGTCTGATGCCAGAACAAGTAGGGCACAGCAGGCTCAGGCAAACCGCTTTGTCCATAAGGATTGATCACGCTGTTCAATGCTGGTCGTGGAAAATTCTCATAATAGAACTGCAGCATCTCTTTGGTGCGTGTTATAGGTTGTACTCCGTTGATGATCACTGAATTGATATCTGACACATCTAAAAAGTCAAAAGCAAAGTCCGGAGTCTGTTCTTCTTCATACAGCACGCCATCGTCGGCAAATATATTAGTTGAAGAATATTTGCCAGTGATGTCCAGGAAATCTAAATTACGAGCAGCACCTATCACACTGCGCACAATAGATTTGGATTTGATGATTGAATTATATTGGCTATAGGGAAACTGATTGTAGTCCTCACCGTTGACCATGCGATTCTGTGTGTAAAATCTCGACGGAGCACGCTGCTTGATTTCAGTGATGCCTTCTCTGGCCTGGCTGTTGGTAATATTCTGCTGTAGATTCAGAGTGTATGTTATGGTCTGTATTTTGTTGTTGCGGTCAACATACCCCAGCTGCAGTACCACTGACTGCATTTCTTCAGGATTGATGGTATAGGTTAGGCCATTGCTTTGGCGAACATATGTGCGGAATGTGCCCACAGGTGCTTCGGCAAAAGTGTTATCTCCAAAGTTAAACTGTATTTGATCATTGGATCTGCTGGTAATTGAATAAATGGTACGCAGACTGCGCTCGGAACTGCCCAATTGGCTAGCAGTATAGATACTTTCTTTTGGAGTCCAAAGTCTGGTGATATTGCCCACTTCATCCAGTTGATAAAGCCATACGTCTTGGTCATTGATACCTTCGATATTGATATTTTGATTGTTGTTGTTGATTTTTTCAGGAAAATTAAAATCCTGATTCAGCAATATACCCTGTTTGAAATACAAAAACCAGCCAGTGTTGGTAGAACCATAGCCCTGGCGATCGTTGCGATACAGGATATTAAACACTGAATTGGGCCTGGGCGCACGCTCAACGATGGCGTCCTGATTTTGAATACTGACCGACACTGATTCAAAAGGCATGGATATGCCATCCACAGTGGCAGTAAACGGAATAACAGGCAGATAGCCTGCTTGCATATTCACCGAATATTCTTCAGTCAACACATTTAATATAGTGGCAGTACCGCCGGGTTTGCCCACACGCTGGCTGTTGACCAAGGTAGCATTGATTATAGAAGTAAATTGATCATACCAACTTTCGTTGGTCAAATCATTCCAATTGATTGTGACGCCGGCTAGATTATTGCCTTGATAATCATACACATTTTCCGTGGTGCTCACTGACACCACCTTGAGATAGCCCTGTGCTGGTATATTGCGTTTGGGAGTGTAGTCTACTAGGTTGGCCAATTTAACCACCGAGTCTCTGCGCTCGGCTGTGTCAATGAAATTTTCTCTTGCATTTAAATCATTGCGGAAGGCCAGAGCCTGACCCATGAATGCCATGACATCCAGCAGTGCGATAAATTCTGAAGATTCTGTATAATCGTTGAATGTTTCGGGATAGTACAGACGCAGATAATCTACAAAGGTCTTGCGTATGGTTTCAAAGTCATAGCTTTGAAAGTCAGCCTGGCTGTAGTTTTGATAAAAACGTTTCCAGTCTTCCAACCCAAATACTGCAGTCTGTCTAGTTGTTGTGGCCATAGTTATAGTTGTGTTTTAATATTTATCTGACAAAAAAACAGGGGTTTTATACCTGCCCAGCCACGCCTGTGTTGCCGTCAAAAAATACCTGCAGCAACTCTACATCAGTGTTGGGAAGGAACTGTACTTCAATTTCCATGAGCATACCATTGTCAAAAGGAAACACGTTGATGGTCTGCAGGCTCAGTCTAGGGTCTTGTTTGATGATATCTATGCAACTCTGGCGTATGTTTTGCTGCACGTCCGGGGTCATTTGCTCAAAAATCATGGCCCAGATAGGCGACCCATATTGAGGGCGTCCTGGCAGTTCGCCTTGCTTGATGTTGAAAGCATTCAACAAATCCCTGATCACCAACTGCTGATCAACCAAGGTAAATTTTTTGTATGCCTGCTGTGTGTTGTATCCGATGAATGTTGCCATGGTCTAGTATTTAACCGCCCGAATAAGCAGGATTGCTGTATTTTTTAGCATATTCGCTGTCTTCAGCAGGTCTGGGATTGGGCAAGCCGCTGAGGCCGCGTTTTAATCGCTCATTGTTGATGTCGTCCCAGACCTGCGTGTCAGGTCCTGAATAGGTCAGATCCTCGTCTTTGGTGTTTTTGAATCTAGCAGCATTGATAGATGCACCGGCCTGCTGTGCTGCAGATATAGTACCAGGATCAAAACTGGGCAGTCCCGGCGGCAGTGCTGATAAAAATGCACTATCTAATTTTGAACGATCGATAGCGCCAATTTTGGTACCAGCAGTGGCCAAGGGATTGGGCGGATTTTGTGCTGCTTCTATGGCAGCCGTGGCTGCTTTTAATTTTGCAGGATCTATGGCAGGTATGCCGCCTGGCAGTCCTGGTATGGCAGGTATGCTGGGTATGGCTGGTAGCCCACCGGGCAAGGCTACACCTGGTGCTGATATTTTCAGTGCCTGGCTGAGACTGCTCACAGCACCAGTCAGCTGCTGATTGGCAGCAGCTATCTGTGCGGTGTTGACTCCCACAGTGGCTCCTGCCTGCTGCAGTGAATTTATAGTGTTGGTAACAGCCGCTGCGGCGTTGGTATTGATAGAGCCAGTCTGCGCCAGAGCAGCGCCAGCACCGGGTATGTAACTGCTCACTGTTTTGGCCGCTGATGACACAGCCGAAGTCACGGATGATGTCACAGATCCCACCACATTGGTCAGACTGGACAATCCCGAAGTGGCCGACTTGGCCAAGGATGTGGGATCCACACCTGATGCGATTTTATCTGCCACGGCCTTGACATCGCTGGCTATCTTGTCTGCTGTTTGCTTGGCTGCTTTGAAGAAATCAGTGGCAGTGGCCGCAGCTCCCTGTGCAGAAAAAGTGCTTTCTAAACCAACTTTTGCCTTGCTCAAGGCCGCATCCACGGTCAGTGTGCTGTTGGGCAAGAGGCCTTGCACAGCACTGGTGGCCTGCTGATTCAATTTCAACAAGTTGGCCCCAGCTGCTGTGAGATTGGTAGCAGCCTGGGTCATGCTAGATAAACCGTTGATGTTGATGCCAGCAGCAGTGACCGAACTGGCTATGTTCTGCACAGCGCCCACGGTCTGGCCTATGCTGGTAGGTATGGTTACAGGAGCAGCCATTACAGTTGATTTCCTAAAAATTGAACCACTGCGGCAAAACCATAGATGCTGGTCAGCCCCACGGTCATGGCCAAGACTTCGATGTCTTCGGTGCCGTTGATTATATTGCCACTGATCAAAGCGTTATAACTCAAAATATAACTGTCTTGTTGTAGAATATATTGTAAAGTTGGTCTGGACAAAATATCCTCGATGCTGTTCACATTGTATTGTCCGGTCCAGGCGGTGCGTAAGTTAAGCGCGTCATACACCTGGGATTCATTGAAATTCAAACTGGGTGGAACCAGTCCCACACTGTCTAGATTGGTATTGCCTGTGACGAATTGATCAAACAACTGTGGTTTGATCAGGCCAAGATCGTAGATCTGCAGCAGATTCAATCCCAGGATGCCTATGCCACGATCCGTGCTCCAGGCAGCAGAAGGTTGTTCTACTGTTCTGATTCTTTGTGCCATCATTATTTGTTGTACCGCAGGTGTCAATGTGCCCAACAGCCTTGGCGGCAATGGCACATCTGACACATCCACAGTCTGTACTATGACTGTTTTGACGCCAAGATTTAATTGAGCTGCCAATTCAGTGAGATTATTCACTGGTGTCTACTCCATAGTTGTGCATGGGATATGGTTCGTGAGTGGGCGCACGAGTGGCCACTGTTTGGATCACGTCTTTTTGTATGATCCAATTGCTGCCTTCAAACTCTGTGTCGGGCAGGCTGTTTTTCACCAACTCTGGAACCACTGGTACTGTTTCCGAACCTCCGGAATTAAGGCCTATCAAACTGGCGTCCATGCGCAGTTCTGCACCGCACTTCCAGGAACCCTTGCCGCCGGCTTCCAACAACAGGGTACCATCGGCCTTGACTTCGAATGTGGCCTGTGTGTAAACATTGATATTTTTATCGGCACGTAGATTAAACACATCCTGTGTTTCCAGATTCATGGCGCCTTTGCTGCGCATACGGATCTGACCCTCGGCATTGATGTTGATGTCTTTGTCCGCGTGCAGATTCAGCGTGCCGGCTGTGCGCAAGTTAATGCTGTTTTCCGCATAGATGTCCAAGGCACCTTCTCTATTGAGTTCGATCCAGACATCGCCGCGCTTGCTGATGATGTGTAAAAAACTATCTGAATCATTCATCAGAATCTGATGCCCTTGACAACTGCGAAGTCTGAACAGTTTGTTGTTGCCGGATAGATCACCGTCGTCCATGGCCAAGGTATGACCGCCTGTACGTGCAATGACTTCTAACTCAGAGGGTGCCACGTCGCCTGAATCAATGTCAGACTGTATTTCATCGTTGGCGAATTTGCCCTTGTACACAGGCTGCCCCGGTGTTGAAATACCAAACACACGACTAGGTGATTCGCGTTGGCTGTTGGTGGTTATGGGCCCACGCTGTGGATCGTCGATGATACCTTGTTGTAGCATCTGTGCAGCCTGATAGACATGCACTGCTTTGGGTTTGGTGTAATACTTGGGGTCAGATAATATTGTAGGATCTTTGGTATTGATTTCGATAGTAGGCAGCAAAGGTTTGCCAGCAAAACCATCAGGCGTGCCTTCCACAGCATAATAATCGTTGCTGTCTCCTGGTTCATTGGGATCGGCAGCAGCACCAATGGCAGGAATCATGTGTGTCAGTGCTGGTTCGGGCACACAGCCAATGTAAAATCCTTGATTGGGATCGCCATACACAAATATCACCATGACCCTGGTGCCTACATCTGGAGGAGTAGCCCAAAATCCATAACTTTGTCTGCCGCCAATGAAATCGCCTGCACCAGACGATGCACCGGTGTTGGGTGTAACTCCATAAAACGGACTCATATAACTCACTGTGTGCCAAGTGCTGGAATCGTTGGCCGAAGATCCCGGCATCTCGGGAATGTACACACGCAGTCTACCCGACAGTGTCACGTCTGTGCTGTCTTTGACTATACCAATGTAGGGCCCTGGATCTACCGGAGTACGGCCGCGTCCAAAGGTTAGATCCTTGGCTTGTCCGCGGTTGATTTCTATGTTATCGGCCATGTGTAATTATTTCCTCTTATGGTGCTATGATATCTGAAATGCCAGGTGCATCGTCGTTGCCGGTCTGTGCTTGATTTGGCAACAATTTCCTTCTGAATTGATCGCGGCGAGCTTGCCGTATCGCTTCTGCTGCTGCTGCCTGGCGCTGGGCAAAAGTTGGTGGCGCAGTTGCCGGCAATGCGCTGGTGGGACTTTGCGGCACAGTAGTGGGACCACCTTCTTGTGTGCGTAGATCATTGGAGCCGTCGGTATCAAACGCACCTGTGCTGGCTTCGGTGGTCTCTTGTCTAGCAGTAACTGAGTCAGTGTCGGTAACTGTGTCAACTGGAGTGCCTGTGGCTATTTGGCCAGCAGCACCGCTGGTATAGTCTCCTTTGACAAAGGCTTGATCAGGATTCACATCGGCTAGGATTATGCCTTCTATGTCCTGTGTAAATCTGCCGTTTTGAAATTCACTGTTGATCTTGGTAAATTTGTAGGCATTGCTTTGGCGGCGCACAAACCCTTGGCGTGGTTCTACTTTGACTATGCCATCAGCGAGATTCCAGTCGTCGCCGGTGAGAAAAGTCACCTGGAAATACAATTCGCCAAGATTGCTGTTGAGTATGTTGGAATCATTGCCGCCAGCTGCTTGTGTGAGATTTTGTCGATTGATCAAGGCTTGATTCACATTGTACCAGTCCTGCAACAACAGATCAGGATCACCAATAATTTTTAACTTGGCCTTGGCCAAATCTGTGAAACTGTAAATACCAGCGGCAGCACGAGCAGCCGGGTCTGTGCTGTCACCCAGACTGCCTTGTTTGCCTGTTTCGGCTACCACTCGAAAGGCATAACTGGTGCCCACTTGGCCTGCGGCGGCTGCGGCTTCCTTGCCAGCATCTTGGGCCAACTGTGCGCCAATGCCAAAGGTCTGTCTATACAGTGCGTTAAAATCTTGTTCGTAGTTTAGCACTGCTGTGTTTTGACCAGTGAAGGTAAAATTGTAGAGTTTGTCAGGACCTCGCCAAGGGGCTCGTTTGAAATAAGGACTGCGCACGTCAGTGACACTGTACTCGCTGATGGCAAAAATAACCTTGTTGGCATAGGTTTTGCGAAGTTTATCGTAGCCCAAGATCTTGTTGAATGGGGTGATCTTGTACCATTTCACTGGTTTGGTTTGTTCTACTTTTTTGCCATAGAAGTCTTCTTCGCCTTGGGCGTCGGCATCTGTTGATCTTTCCTTGATAGCCAGCGATGCCTGAGATTTCACATATTCGCTGTTGCGTATCATCATATCCAACCACTGGATGATTGGCGTGCCCGGCAGTATCCTCACATTCTTGGCATTTTTAGGCACCGCTGTGTTTTCTCTTGTGTTGATTGATTTGGTATCCGTGGGCACATCGCCGGCAGCACTGACCAGGCTGTTGTCTAGTCCTGCTGTGATAATTTTAGCGTTGCGTAGATTGTCGCTGGCAAATAACACTTCATACTCGTCGGGTATGTCAATGGCCTTGGTGCCTTGCTTTTGCGGCCGAGATAATCTTTGTAATTCTTGATTGATAGCCTGGCAAAGGCCGCGTGTGGGAATGTTTTGGCTGGGCTGTGCCGAGACTTTGCTGGCATCTCCGTAGAATCCCCCTTCTTGCGCATCGGCGTCGCTGGTTTCGGCCCTGGGATTGGCATCTTGGTTGTTGGCATTGTTACTGGTACCAGGCACGCCATTAAAGATATCATTGAGATTGGTACCAGTCAATTCAAATCTAGCAGGACTAACACCTAACATGGCTGTTCTAGCCACAAAGCTGGGACCAAATATGCCCGAGCATTGATACTCTACTATACGTGTGCCGATGCGTGTCTTGACATCTGACAACATGAACAAAAATATCTTGGTAAGAACCGCAGACTCGCTGCTGCCGGCTAGATCCAGTTGATTGATATCTCCTTTGGGAGTAATCGGCTGACCATTGTTGTCATAGCCATAAAATCGTATGACCATTGCATAGGTATGGGCATAGTATTGTCTAGCACTGTTGGGATCTTTGTTGGCCAATGTTGCTGTGGCACTTTGTAATCTATAGATAAATGTTGCGCCTGCTGGTTCCGTGATGGTAAAACTTAGCCTCCCTGTGGAAGAAGGCACGCCTTGTTCACTGAATCCTATCACGCTTTCAATGCGTAGATTGTCAAGTGTAAAATCGCAGTCGCTGAAATAAGAGTTGCGTTTGCCTGCTCCCACTGGGCTGCCACCAGATCGTATCAACAGTTGATCACCTGGCAAATTGATAGTTTCGCTGGTGGTATCAGACTCCACAAATTTATTGTAGTCTTCAGGAGTCAGCAGATACAAACTGAGATTGTAGGTGTAACTGGCATATTTGTCCAAGGGATTGGTCACTGGTCCTGACCCTATGCCTAAACTATTGCTGTTACTAGACGGGGACGACGACGAAGACGCACGTATGGTCTGGGATACAGTTGGACCGGCGTCTTCTCGGCTGAAAGCAGTCTGCGGAAATCCTGCCGTAGTACCAAAGTTGGAAGGCAGTGCTATGGCTCCGCTGGCCCCGGCAGCAATGCCGCTGGCTGTGCCTGGTATGGCAGTAACTGTGGCTGCAGGTGTACCCAACGGTATGCCCGGAGAAGGTTGACCGCCGGCGGCTGTGTTGGCATTGGCAGGATCCACTGCGCTGGCTGCACCCAGTGTCTGTGGCGTAGATGCTGTGCCGCCCGACGCTGCTTGACTGGTGGAGGTGGCAGTGGCTTGATTACGCTGTGCTCGTCCCAGTGAAATAGCCAGGTTGTTTTGAAACGTTGTCAGACCTTGGTTAGTAATTTCAGTTTTGGCGATAAAAGCAGGCACACCAAACTCACTGAATATGCTGTCAGCGGAATTTCTAATGGCTGCCAATTCAGCAAATGCAGTCAGCACTGCATCGCTGGCTGCTTGGTATCTGGAATACACTTGATCGTAAGTTTCACCTTGTTCCGTGGCTGTTTGGATAGCTCTAATTTCAGGAGCCCACTTGCGGTTAAATTCCGCCTTCAGGGCTTCCCACTGTAAAACCAAAGTGTCTAGCGTGACTGTGGCCATGAGTTAGAGCCCCAGTGCTGCGCGAACATTGTCTCCGGATGGCAAATATATCTTTTGGCCTGTGACAAAGTCATTGATGGGATCTACCAAAGTATTGGGATTGCGCTGTGCAAACACCCACCATAATCTAGCATCACCATACAGGTCATAGGCCATCATGTCAGGGCGTAGGTTGTACACAGCAGAAATGGTAACGTATTCGTCGTCTACGCTTTTTGGTATAGGACGATTGATCATGACATCCAAGTAGTTGTCTACCACGTTGGTGTTGAAATAAGGACTGGTAGCATCATATAATGGCATTAGAAGAATCCTTGTTCACGCAGGCCTTGCCCGGTGGCATAATTTTTAAGGCTAAAGACCTGTGCTTGTTGCTGGCGACTTATCAATGGTAGTAGTGTGATTGATATGTCAATTTTGGTAGGCACATATGTGGGCTGACCTGCGATACCATAGTAATTAGTGATGTTTTGTGACACAGGATTATTTGCTCTAGCACCAGGATTGATAAAATTATCAAATGTATTTTTTAGACTGGTCAGCCTAGACAGCGTGGCACCCAAAGGACTGTTGCTGGCAGCGCCTTGTTGATTTCTAATACCAGCTAAATTTACAGCACCGCCTGAATAATTTCTTGCACCACCGGCACGGATATAATCCACATCCGAAGGTAGACTATAGTTGAATGCGCTGAGCAAACAAGGATGTTCATTGAATTGATAAACTCCAAGGCCGTCCAAATACAGCACCGGGGGCGGTGTGCCTGCCACGGGATTGGAGTCTTGTCCGTAAAACATTTTGCTGGCGCTGCGGAAAAAATGTATCACAGCCAACATATAATCAGCTTCGGCGGCGCTGTTGGCAGTGAACACACCAGTTACAGAAATTTCCTGTACGCTGGAATTTTTGTAGAAATATCCTTTGTAGTTGGTATGTACCAATTCGTAAGCATCATAATTGGCGCGATAGCTTGTTGATATTGTGGGAGTATATGGAAACACCACACCTTGTGTTTCTCTCAAAGGTTGTAATATGCCGGCATCGGGTGCTCGGTACAGATAGTTGGCACCCGGTGCTAGGCCAATTCGCAAACGCCAATCTTCGTTGGTGTTTTTGGCACGCAGTTGTTGTAGAGCCTGTGCTTGACGCAGTGTTTCTACTTCGGCCTGTGTCTGGGCACGAGCAGTCAGTGAACCGTCGGGGCCAACTTCGACTACATCGTCGCCGGTGCCTTCTTCACGTTCGCCGTAATCGCCTTCAACATCGCTGTAGGGATCCACTTCCACTTCATTGCTGTAATCAATGGGATTGTCTTGTTCTTGCTGTTCTTCTTCGCTGAGTTCTCGATCTCCAATGGCTGTGTAGGGATTCTCTGCTGTTAGGTTTCCATCCTCATCTTGTACTATAAGTTGATTTTCTCGTTCCAGATCAATCTGTTCATCTGTTAATTGAGCATCATCTCCGCCTTGGACATCATAAGGATTCTCTGCTGTTAGATTTCCATCTTCGTCTTGCTCAATCAGTTGATTTTCTCGCGCCAGATCAATCTGTTCATCTGTTAATTCAGCATCATCTCCGCCTTGTACAGCTGTGTAGGGATTCTCTGCTGTGAAATTTCCATCTTCGTCTACTGTGATCAGTTGATTTTCTCGTTGCTGATCGATTTCGTCGTCGGTTGCAGATTGCTGTGCAGATAATGCAGAATCTAATTCTGGGTTTACTGTTGTGGTATTTGGAGTGGCATTGTTTATCTCCGCAGCCTGCTGATTAATAGCGTTGGCCGCGGGATCTGCGTTTCCGGTCACTGCTGGAGCCCCAGGTGCAGGTGCTGAGCCTCCCGAGGATACTCTGGCTAAGTCATCCTGACTTTGTGTCAAACTTTGTTCTTTGATGGCCAGCACGCTGTTGGTCTGGCCAATTTTGTTTTCTTGATCGGATATATCTGAGTTCAAGGCATTGCGTTTAGCCAGTATCTCTGCTTGCTCGGGGCTGCCTGGAGCAGCCGACTTTAGTTCCTCACCCAACTTAGCACGGGCCGCTTCCAATGACTTGAGCTGCGTCTGCTGAATCTCCAAGTCAGATTTTAAGTCATTGACCTGCGCTCGGTAATCGTCTACCTGCGTCTGATACGCTCGTGACGTCGAATTGGTATCTGCCGGCCGAGTCAATTCAGGACTTATTGCCGTGTTTACTGGTGCATCTATACTCCTAGGTTGTGCTGTGTTGAAGGATGCTTGTGGAGATGCTGTGGCGGCACCTTCTACTGTGTTGGTCTGCACCAAGGTATTGTTGCCTTCGGCTCCGGCAATCTTGGTAGTGTTTACCGCGCTGTCGCCGCTGTCAAGAGCCGCCACCTGTTGGCGTGTGGCTTCGGCTTCTGTGGTTATTCTGGTCTGTGCTGTCTGGGGCACTTGCGAATTGGTAACAGAGGATGTCACTGTAGTGCTGTTGATAGTTTCACTAACGCCAGGTTCATATGTGGTGGTAACCTCCCCGCCTTCGCCAGACTTGGCTTCAAATGCTCGATTGTTCAATGCTGTTTGCTTGGCGCTGAGTTCTCGATAGGTGGGATCTCTCAGAATCTCTCTTCCGCTTTTGCCTTGATCGCGCAGGCTCTGTGCATAAGCTTCTTTTTCCAAACCGACTGAATCGGCCTGAGTCTGCAGAGCCCGGCTGGCAGGTGTATCCTTATACACAAAATCCGCCACTTTGAAAGTGGTCACCCCGCCTCCGGATGTGGACACTTGTTCCTCGGTAAAGGTGGTAGTGGTGGTTGTTGTTTTGAGCGGGGGAGATGAAACCACCGGTTGATTGGTAATATTGGTGGGCGGAGGATCTTCAAAGAATCGAGCGTTTTCTGCTTGTTCCTCAGCAGTTGGAGTATAAACATTATAATCTACACCCGCTTTTTTACTGCCAGTAGTATAAACTTCTACTTGGCCACGCGTGGGGCTGCCCGGCACATCGTTTAGTATCAACTCTGTGCTTTCAAGCAGCGCAGTGGCTCCGGGAACTTGTTGTTCTGCCTGTTCTAAGGTAAGACCCTGAGATGTCAGTCTGTTGAGTTCTGCGGCTATCTGTTGTGGTGTCAATGCCATTGCTTTATCCTGTTATCTATATTTAGCACCCGTAAAAACGGCGATTTTGGAGTGATCCGCGGTTGACACAACGGCAATTTGTTGTAAAATAAATACATTCTAACAAGGATTCACCATGGCATTGGCCGCACCCAGAAACTACCTAAACAACCGCGATTTACTGAAAGAAATACACCTAAGCAAAAACACCTACTGCTATTACGCTGACAGAACACAGGATCATCAGTATGACATCATCTTGGCCAGTGTTGCCAAGATCAATCGCAATACCATAGCCGAAGCACGCAGAAATCGTGCAGCCAGACTGACCAAGGAAACTGGCGCAGAAGTCAACGAAAAAAAGATTCCGCACACGGATTTGGTGTTTCGCATCATGACCTGGGAGCATATTCCCATGGCGCCTAAAAAAGTGCCCAAGGCACAGGCCAAGAAGAAATCCGTGGAAGAACTGTTTGGCTGGGAAGAACTGCCTGAAGAAGATCCCTTGGCCGAAATAGTGGACATCGTGCCCGAAGAAGAACCCGTGGCACAGACACATATCAGATTGAACTTTCCGCCGTTTGAACACTTCCGGCTCACGGAAGACAAAGATCCTTACATCGTGGGCCGCAGCCACTGGTCCGGAGATCTTGACACCGGAGTGTTTTGCAAAGAACACGGCAAGATGACCAACAAACTGGCACATATGTTTATCAAACTGTGCGAGCGCTATGCCACCCGATCAAACTGGCGTGGTTATACCTACAACGAAGAAATGCGCGGCACCGCACTGCTGCAATTGAGCCAGATTGGATTGAAGTTTGATGAATCAAAATCAGACAATCCTTTTGCTTACTATACCGCGGCCATAACCAATTCCTTTACTCGTGTGCTCAACGAAGAAAAGAAAAATCAAAACATCAGAGATGACATATTAGAAATCAATGGACTCAATCCCAGTTGGACAAGACAAATGTCCAATCAGACTGTGAAGTACGAAGAATAACTGCTACACTAGCACTCTATGGATAAACTTTTCAAGAAGGCTGCTGTCTTTACGGACATCCACTTTGGACTCAAGTCCAACAGCCAACTGCACAATGAAGACTGTTTGAATTTCGTAATCTGGGCCACTGCCGAGGCAAAAAAACAAGGCTGTGAAGTGGCCATGTTCTTGGGAGACTGGCACAACAATCGTGCCAACATCAACATCGTAACACTAAATTATAGTTTACGAGCCTTAGAACATCTCAATGACAACTTTGATGCTGTTTATTTTATTCCTGGGAATCATGACCTGTACTATCGCGATCGTCGTGATATTCAAAGCGTGGCTTGGGCTAGACACTTACCGCGAGTTAATATTGTCAACGATTGGTTTAGTGGCGGTGATGTTGCTATCTGTCCTTGGCTCGTTGGCGAGGATCATAAAAAGCTTCGTTTCCTAGACAAGCAGTATGTGTTTGGGCATTTTGAACTGCCCACATTCTTGATGAATGCCATGGTAGAAATGCCCAGCCACGGTGAACTGTCCGCAGATGATCTGGCCAGTGCAGGCCACGTGTTTTCCGGACACTTTCATATGCGGCAGACCAAAAAGAATGTGACCTACATAGGCAACTGTTTTCCGCACAACTACGCAGATGCCGGCGACGATGCTCGCGGACTCATGATCTTGGAGTGGGGGCAACAGCCTGTGTATCATGCCTGGCCCGACCAGCCCACTTATCGTGTGATGAATCTCAGCACTGCGATTGATTCTGCGGATCAGGTTTTCCGCTCAGGTATGCACGCTAGGCTGCAGTTGGACATAGACATATCCTACGAAGAAGCCAACTTTATCAAAGAAACGTTCCACGAAAAATACAAACTTAGAGAAGTCAGTCTGATACCCAACAAGATGCAAGGCGTTGAAACAGATCTAGCACCAGGCAATGTGAAGTTTGAATCAGTGGATCAGATCGTCACACAGCAGATCACAGACATTGGCAGCGATCATTATGACAACAAGCTGCTGTTGGAAATATGGCATAGACTATGATACGCATCAACAAACTCACTGTAAAAAACTTCATGAGTGTGGGCAATACCACACAAGGTATCGACTTTGATCGCCAGGATCTAACCTTGGTCTTGGGCGAAAATCTAGACCTTGGTGGAGATGGTTCGCGCAACGGCACAGGCAAGACCACTATCATCAATGCTTTGAGTTATGCGCTATATGGGCAGGCCCTGACCAACATACGTAAAGACAATCTCATAAACAAGACCAATGCCAAGAACATGATTGTGAGTTTGGATTTCAATGTGAACAATCAGCGATATCGCATTGAGCGTGGACGCAAACCCAATGTACTTAAATTCAGCATTGACGACGAAGTACAGCAAACCGAAGATGACAACAGCCAAGGTGACTCAAGAGAAACACAGTTGGCTATAGAACGCACCCTGGGCATGACCCACGATATGTTCAAACACATCTTGGCACTAAACACCTACACAGAACCTTTTCTAAGCCTCAAAGCCAATGACCAGCGTGCCATCATTGAACAGTTGTTAGGTATCACTTTGTTGAGCGAAAAAGCAGATCTGCTCAAGGAAGAAATGCGTGAAACCAAAGACGCCATGAGCCAAGAAGAGCATCGTATCAAAGCCATGATCGAAGCCAATCGCCGCATGGAAGAGCAGATAGAAAGTTTGAAACGCAGGCAAACTCTTTGGATCAACAAACGCGACGAAGATATCACTGCACTACAACGTCAAGTGGATGAACTTGGCCATCTAGACATAGAAGCAGAACTGCAGGCGCATCGTGACTTATTGGCCTACAATCAGCGTGCCAAAGATCTCAAAGATCTTGGTGCTGCCATTGCTCGTGGGCAAACCGACGCTGGTCGCGAGTCTCGGCTGATAGACAAGATCACCAAAGAGATAGCCAGCCTACAGGATCATCGCTGCCACGCCTGCGGTCAGGATCTACACGATGCTGATCACGGCAAGATGCTGACCAGCAAACAGCAAGATCTATCACAGTCACAAGCAAACTTACAAAAGATCAATCAAGATCTTGCAGAGTTATCCCTGGCAGTCACAGCAGTGGGTCCGCTGGGCACACAGCCCAAGGTGTATTATGATCAAGAAGCAGATGCGCACGAGCATCGCAGTAGACTGGCCAGTGCCGAACTGAACTTGAAAAACAAACAGGCCGAGACAGATCCTTATGCAGAACAGATTGAAGAAATGCAGCAACAGGCCTTGGTTGAAATCGACTATGATATGGTCAATCAACTGAAACGATTGCAGGATCATCAGGACTTCTTGCTGAAACTGCTGACCAGCAAAGATTCGTTTGTGCGCAAAAAGATCATTGATCAGAATCTCTCATATCTCAACAGCAGGCTCACACACTATCTAGATCGCATAGGCCTGCCGCACACAGTGGTATTCCAAAACGATCTAACTGTACAGATCACAGAACTGGGCCGGGACCTGGACTTTGACAATCTTTCGCGCGGTGAGCGCAATCGCTTGATACTGAGTCTGTCCTGGGCGTTTCGTGATGTGTGGGAAAGTTTATACTCGCCGGTGAATGTGTTGTTCATTGACGAACTGATAGATTCTGGTATGGATTCATCGGGTGTGGAAAATGCTCTGGCCCTGCTGAAGAAAATGACCAGAGAGCGCAACAAAAGTGTTTGGTTGGTGTCGCACAAAGACGAACTGGCCGGACGTGTGGAAAACATATTGAAAGTGGTCAAAGAAGGTGGCTTTACTTCCTATGCCACTGATGTGACCAATTAAATTTTGAACAGACTCTAGACTCAGCTAACTATCTGCCTATGCCATCAAAAAGTAAATCCAAAGGAAGCAGTTGGGAACGAGCAGTAGCCTTGCACCTAACTGAACTCTATGGAGAAACTTTTACCCGTGTGCCCAATTCAGGCGCATACATTGGTGGCAAGAACACACATCGCAAACAAACACTACACGAAGGTCAGATCCGCGCTTTCAAAGGCGACATCATACCCGGGCAGAGTTTTCCGCGATTCAATTGTGAATGCAAGTCGTATGCAGACTTTCCATTCCATCAACTGTTCCAAGGGCAGGTTGCTGTTTTAGAAACGTGGCTTGATCAACTGATGGACGTTGCCGATCCCGGTGACTACAACATATTGATCATGAAATTCAATCGCAAAGGCAAATACATCGCAACTCAGGCTCACAGAGACCATCTCCTATCTAGACAATTCAACTACGGCTCCATCAAACACGATCATTGGTATATCATGGATTACGATCAGTTCTGGGAAACAAACGCTGATCTAGTCCGGCAGTATTGCGCTGCCTAACTACAGAACCCTACAATACGACCTGCGCTGGCTGCTGGAATGCCAGTCTCCAAGATGGACCCTCTGGGCCCTGGGTGTGGAGAGTCACCGCAATCGATGAGTTAGCACATATCCATGCTCCTAGAGCGAAAAATGTAGCACAAAAGATGCAGGCACTGTGAAAAAGAAACAACCTGCGCTGATCCGGGATTCGTCAGATGGGTCCAGGGTCAGTACCGTTGAAATGAACGCTGAAGTAGGGGGTACCGGTCAACCGCCTCCGTGTAGTGTACCAGACTACAATCTTCTTAATCTGACGGCTCTTCCAGGTGACGGGAAAACTCTGACCATGGCAAGCGATAGTTCACCCGCCCAGGGTGAACTACGGCTCAAGGCTCTGGGAAATCAGTTTAAAGTAACAAAGGTTTTGACAGTAAACTTTAGGATGAACTAAGTTCAGATGAGCGCAAGCGAAATCTGAAGATCACGCAGTGATCTATAAACAGTGTGAGACTCGTGCTTGAGAAATGACATACCCTGACTTGACTGTGACCAAAATTAAAAGAATGGCAATCCAGACTTCTTGGTGGTTTCCATGTGCTGTTTGGTCATGTCATTGAACAATTTGCGATCGGTGGGACTGAGATAGAATGCATCTTCGTAAGATATACCACCACGGCTAAGCCATGATATTTCCCACATTTCGCTCCTAATACCGTTGATGTCTCGATCCATTTTTGACACCAACTGTTCAATCGATTCTTGATCTAGTACTAGGAGCTGCGCCCGAAAAAATTTGATAGATCCAACACCAGGGGTTGTTCGTAGTCCTTGCTACAGTGACTACAGGTCAACTTCAGCGGTTTGAGATTGCTGGCACTGCGTTTGGCAATGGCAGCATCTTTGATAGCATTGAAAATCTGACTGCTACAGTTGGTTAAAAATTCCAAGATCTGTGATTCATCATCTACTATGACATCATCGGTGCGTATGCTACCAATGCTGCGACTCAGTGCTTTGATGGTTCCTTCGGTTACTTTCAAAATGAGATCATTGATCTGTTGCAGTCGATCAGCATTGGTAAGATCTGCTGTGGGCATGATTTCTGCTAGTTTTTGCTCGTTGAAGTGATCTTGATTGGTTTCGTTGATTTCTTTATAGGTCAAAGGTCTGAACATGATTTCAAAGTTGCCAATCACTGTGGATTTTTGATACTCGCTGCGGCCTATCATGGCCAGCTGATGGTTTAGATCTATCACATACTCTGATGTTTCTTGACAGTGCGTGCAGGATCCAGTGACATCTATGTCCTTGCCGTAGGTGGCAATCTTGATGGCTATCAACATAGCGTCAAGATCGATACTGGGCACTGCCCAGGCATTTTTCACATTGGGTATGCAACTCTGTATGAGACTGATCACACTGGAGCCGTTGAACAGCGCATCAGGAGTCTTGTTCAGTATCTCATCCCGCACAGTCATGGGATACACTGGAAGTTCTCCGTTTTCAGGCATGTCAAGATCATTGGGTCCATAGTGTAGTCCGTTTGAAGGTAGTCGCAAAAATATCGTGGGCTGCCTAAAATAGCGAGTCAAAGGGTTAAAAGATGTCATTTTTCTGTCCAATAAATAAGGTAACACTACTTATTGCGGTTAAACAATGGATCAACAATATCTAAGAGAATTTGCCGAAGCAACCAAACGTGCCCAAGAAGAAATTCAAAAATACGGCGCAGTTACTGCTGGCACCGCACAGCAGTTAGAACAACTGCAAAAAGTACAACAAGCACAGATCCTCAACGCTAAAAAATGGAGTGTGGCTGCTGGCGCTGCTGCTGGCGCTGCTACGCAACTTGGCTCATCCTTGCTGGCCGGTGATACCAGTGCCAAAGCTTCGGCCAAGGCCTTGTCGTCATTTGCTGGGGAAATTGGTGATCTAGTCAGCGGCTTGTCTATGCTCATGCCCGGCGGCATAATCATCAAGGGTCTGACATTTGTTGGAGGCCAGCTGCTGAAACTGGGCGGCAAATACTTTGAAAAAGTAGCAGAGACCACTGACTCACTGTATACCAGTTTGTACAAATTACGTGACACAGGACTGGCCACCGAATCGGGCATGAGCGGCCTGGCAGGTCGCATGGTAGAACTCAACTATGGTCTCAATGAAGTAGACAAAGCAGTTGCCTTGCTCAGTAGCAATGCTCAGACTCTGGGTGACTTTGGCGGTACCGCAGAAAAAGGCGCTATCGCATTTGGTGAATTTTCAGACAATCTACGAAAAAATGCCAACAGTACCTTTGTGGGCCTGCGTAGATTGACAGGCAGCCAAGACGAACTGAACAAAAGACAAGCAGTTTACATCAATCTGCAGACTCAGTTGGGCAACAAGACCAATGTTTCCATAGCAGAGTTTGAACGCATGACCAAAGCCACTGATGCACTCAGCAAGGCATTTGGTGTCAGTACCGATGAGTTAGACAAGAATCGCAAGCGAAATCTTGCTGAAACTGCCATGAGGTCTTTGGTACAACAGATGTCTGCTGGTGGTAAAGAAATGGCAGCACGCGGCGAGCAGATGCTAGAAGAAGTGGGTGTGCTACAAGCTCGAGGTGCAAGCAAAACAGCCGATGGTGTCAAAGCAGCACTGACAGGACAATTTGGCAGCGAAGATTATAAAAAATTACAGTTGGCAGCAGCAGCTGCAGGCGTGGATCTCAACAAACAAGTGGCCGACATCAAGACCGGCAAACAAACAGTCTTGGGTATGACGACATTGATAGCCCAAGGCGGACAAAAACTACAGGCAACTATGGGTCGAGTGGCTCAGCAAACACCCGAGATAATGGAAGAAACTTTTGGTTCATTACCGGAACTGCTAGATCTTGCAGCAGCCGGCGATCTTAAAAATCGCCAAGAACAAGGTGCCAAGTCCGCCGATGCCATGACCAAAGGATTAGATGCTGCCACTGAAGCCGAAAACAAAAGACGTATCGCTGCCGAACAAGTTCGTAACAGTCTACAGAGTTTCGTGGAAGCAGGCATAGTGCCTGCTACCAGTGCGTTGAAGACCATGACTGAGACTATCAACAAACTCACTGGCCAGAGAGCCGAGGCCCTGCGGGCACAAGAAAGATCGCCCAGTGGACTCGGCGGTGCGGCTGCAGGAGCTGCTGCTCTGGGGGCAGGAGGAGCTGTCATTGGATCAGTGGTACCAGGTGTGGGCACAGTTGCAGGTGGTGTCATTGGTGGCATAGTTGGCGGTATAGCAGGTGCCCTTGGTCTGATAGATCATTCCTATGTAGATGCCTTCAAGACCAATCCCGACGATGTGATTGATTTTGGTGATAAAAGTGGATCACGGCAGGCTTTTGAAGGGTTAGATCCCAAAACCAAAGAAGATTTTTTAAAAATGGCCACCGAGTACCACAAGGAGACCAAAGAAAAAGTCAAATTAACTTCGGCATTTAGAACACGCGAAGATCAAGAACGCCTCAAGGCCAATGAATCTAAAAACGCAGGCAGGCCCGTGGCTGCACCAGGAACAAGTTTACACGAAAAAGGCAAGGCCGTGGACATTGATACTGCTCAGGCACGCAAGATCAAGGCCATGGGCCTGCACGAAAAATACGGTTTTGCCAACGACATTCCTAATGATCCTGTGCATTTCTACAAAAAAGGATACAAAGATGGCGGCATTGCCGACGGTCCCGAATCAGGTTATACAGCACTGTTGCACGGACTAGAAGCCATAGTGCCTCTCGCCAACAATCGCAGCATACCTGTGAGTTTCCGTGATTCTGCACCAATGGGCATGAACTCGGATGCCATGTTCTCAGATACGCTGCCCAAGATCAACGAATCAATGACACAGCAAAGTCAATTTTTAGAACAACAACTGCAGAAATCCGAAGCCATGCTACAAGCTCTAAATCGTTTTGCCAGCGCAGATCAGATGCAGATCATGATAGATAAACTGCAGAACATCAGCGATAAAATGAACACCAACAACGACATCAACTCCAAAATACTCCAGCAGCAGATGTAAAACCCGCTAAGTAATAGCAAGGATCCCACACACCTATGTCTTGGAAAAAACACTTTAAAGTAGCCAACCCCGGCGACGGCTCCATGAGCCCCATATCAGGCAGCACAGCGCAGAGCCGCAACTATGGCGCAGATTTTGGTTTCCGTAACTATGCGTCACGCTTGCCTGAAGTGTATTCGGGCCATCCCAACCGTATTGAACGCTATAATCAGTATGAAGCCATGGACACTGATGCACAGATCAATGCCTGTTTGGACATTATCTCTGAATTTTCCACGCAAAAAAACCTGCAAAACGGCACCAGTTTCAATGTCAAGTACAAGGAAAAAGCCACAGATCATGAAGTAAAAATCATCAAAGAACAGCTGCAGGCCTGGGTCAAACTCAACAAGTTTGATCAGCGTATGTTCAAGATGTTCCGCAATGTGATCAAGTACGGCGATCAGGTGTTTATCCGTGATCCACAGACTTTTGAACTGTACTATGTGGACATGACCAAGGTCAGCCGTGTAATCGTTAACGAATCAGAAGGCAAGCGCCCTGAGCAGTACATTGTGCGTGACATCAACCCCAACTTCCAGAATCTAACTATCTCAGCCATTGCCACAGACGCTGCCTATGCCAATCAGCCGCAGCAGGGCTCCTGGGGCGGTCAGCCGGGCTATACAGTGCCTTCAAATCCGTTCAATCAAGGATCACGTTTCAGTCTCAGCCAAAACGAGTCGGCTATCGCTGCTGAACACGTGGTGCATTTGAGTCTGTCAGAAGGTTTGGATTTCTACTGGCCATTTGGACAAAGCATACTGGAAAGCATTTTCAAGGTCTACAAGCAGAAAGAACTGCTAGAAGATTCCATCCTGATATATCGTGTACAGCGTGCGCCAGAGCGGCGTGTGTTTTACATCGACGTGGGCAACATGCCTTCGCACTTGGCCATGCAGTTTGTTGAGCGTGTGAAAAACGAAATACATCAGCGACGTATTCCTACCTTGACCGGTGGAAGCATGAACATCTTGGATGCCACCTACAATCCACTCAGCATCAACGAAGATTACTTTTTTCCACAGACAGCAGAAGGTCGCGGATCTCGGGTAGAAATGCTGCAAGGTGGCCAGGCCGTGGGCGAGATCGACGATCTCAAGTATTTCAACAACATGATGATGCGTGGACTGCGTGTGCCTTCATCTTACTTGCCCACTGGTCCCGATGACTCTACCACACCACTCAGCGATGGGCGTGTGGGCACAGCACTCATACAAGAATTCCGTTTCAACGAATACTGCAAACGTCTACAGCAGTTGATACTGCACAAGTTGGATGATGAGTTCAAGATGTTCATGCGCTGGCGTGGATTCAACATTGATTCCAGTTTGTTTGATCTGGAATTCAATCCACCGCAGAACTTTGCTGCTTACCGTGAAGCAGAGTTGGATACCAGCAGGGTCAGCACTTTTACCACTTTGGAACCACTGCCTTATATGAGCAAGCGTTTCTTGCTGAAACGTTATCTGGGTCTGACCGAAGAAGAAGTGTTGGAAAACGAAGAAATGTGGCGCGAAGAGCGCGACGAGCCTGCAGCACAAGGCAGCCAAGGTTCAGAACTGCGTTCAGTGGGCATCAGTCCTGGAGGATTTGAAGCAGATCTTGCAGGACTGCCACCCGAAGGCGCGGGTGCTGGAGACCTGGGTGCAGATGATCTTGGAGCACCCGGAGCAGCAGCACCGCCTGCAGCCAGCACTATCACTGCGCCTGGTGCACCACCAGCAGTTTGACAAAATCAAGTAAATATCATTATGAATTTTCTTGAATTATTTGACAAAGAGCCCGAAGGCTATCAGGACTTACAGGACGACAACAGCCGTCCTAAACTGCGCCAACTGCGTAAAACCAAACTTACCTTGACTCAGATCAATAAAATACGCCGTATGCAAGAAGTGCGCAAGTTTGAGTACGATGAGAAATTAAAGTACATCCGCAAACAGTATGCACCGCCTCCTGCGGTGCCGGGCTTATGATACAGCCCAAGTCATAATACATAAATATTTCTACCAGAAAACCAGCCATAAGTGGCTGGTTTTTTAATATGTGCAGTAAATAACTCTACACAAACCTTATTCTAGAAAAGGAACCAAAAAATGTCAAGCAAGTTTGAAAAACTCATTGAGTACGTCATTAACGACGAAGAACAAAAGGCTCGTGACCTTTTTCACGAAATCGTAGTGGAAAAAAGCCGTGGTATCTATGAAGACCTCATGGCAGCAGAACTCAAAGAAGAATCCGATGAGGATTTGGAAGAATCTGCAGATGAAGAAATGGAAGAGTCCATGGAAATGGAAACCATGGGCGGCGATGCAGCAGATCAACTGATGAACGATATCAGTGCCAATGTTGATGCCGATGAAACAGCCATGGAAGATGACGAAGAAGTCATGGACATGGGTGCCGAAGAAGAAATGGTTGGCGGCGATGATTTTGCCGACGAAATGGGCGCAGGCGGCGATCTCGAAGGTGATATCGCCAGCATTGACAGCAAACTAGACGAACTACTGGCCAAATTTGAAGAAGTCATTGGCGGCGACGATGGTATGGTCGACGGCGAAGAAGACGATGAAATGACCATGGGTTCAGAAGTAGAAGCCGAAGAAGAAGAAGTTGAGGAAAGCCTAGCAGAAAACGTTCAACTGCAAAAAGTTGCTGTTGACCGTGGTGATCGTTTGGCAGGTCAAGGCACAACAGGCGGTGACAAACTGCGTGTTGACTCCAAAAGCCCAAACGCTAACAATGCCGGCGCCAGTGTAACTGGTTCGGTGGCCAAACCTGCTTCCAGCAAGTTTACTGCTGAAAACCCCGATGGTACCAAAGCACCAACAACACAAAAAGCACCTGACATTGAGTCTGGCCTGCAGAACACTGCTGGTAAAAACATGGCTCCCATGAAACCTGCTACCAAGCCCACGCTGAGCCAGGCTTCGGGTGTTAACACCAAGAGTCCTTTAAAAGCAATCAAGAGCTAATCTAGATGTTTAAAGGGAACCGTCACTTACAAGAAGTTCTCAGTTACGATGCTGCCAAGATCGTGGTTGAGAGCCGAGAAGAAGCTCCAGGTAAAGAGCCCTCCACTTTCATGGAAGGCATCTTTATCCAGGGTGACGTTAAAAACGCCAATGGACGAGTTTACCCAGTGCAACAGATTAGATCAGCAGTGGATCAGCTCAATGAGCAGATCAACGGTGGATTCTCTGTGTGCGGTGAAGTAGATCATCCAGAAGATTTAAAAATTAATCTAGACCGTGTGAGCCATATGATCCAGAAAATGTGGATGGATGGCCCCAACGGCATAGGTAAACTGAAGTTGTTACCCACACCCATGGGCAAGTTAGTTGATACAATGCTGCAGTCGGGTGTGAAATTAGGAGTTTCGAGTCGCGGATCAGGTAATGTTGATGACGCGACCGGACGTGTCAGTGACTTTGAAATAGTCACTGTCGACATCGTGGCACAGCCATCAGCACCAAACGCTTATCCTCGAACAGTGTATGAAAGCCTCATGAACATGAGATACGGACATAGAATGTTTGATATGAGCAAGAATGCTGTGGGCGGTGACACACTTGCACAGAAACACTTGAAGAACGAGATTGTCAAGTTCATCAAGGATCTGAAGATTTAGGAGATCGTAATGCTAGACGCAATCAAACCATTGCTAGATAGCCAACTGATCAACGAGTCAACTGGTGAAGCCATCACAGAAGCATTTGAGGCCAAACTAAATGAAGCTCGTGAGCAGGTGCGTGCAGAACTCCGTGAGGAATTTGCACAACGCTATGAGCATGACAAGTCAGTTATGGTCGAAGCCCTAGATCGCATGGTAACCGAAGGCCTCAAAGCAGAAATGCAAGAGTTCCAAGAAGAGCGCCGTGGTCTCAATGAAGACCGTGTGCGTTTCCAAGTCAAGATGAAAGAATCAGCCGAGAAGTTTAACAACTTCATGGTTGGTAAACTTGCTGAGGAAATCAAGGAACTACGTTCGGATCGTCGCACTCATACCGAGAGCGTGGATCGTTTAGAACGATTTGTAATTGAAGCTTTGGCTCGTGAGATTACTGAATTTGCCCAGGACAAGCGTGACGTGGTTAACACCAAAGTCAAACTTGTGTCTGAAGCCAAGAAGCAACTCACAGCATTGAAACAGCAGTTTGTAAAAGAATCTGCTGCCAAGTTAGGTCAGCGTGTTGCTGAACATCTACGTTCTGAACTTACTCAGCTCAAAGAAGACGTTAAAATTGCTCGAGAGAACAATTTTGGTCGTCGTATCTTTGAAGCATATGTCACAGAGTTTGCAGGCACTCATCTCAATGAGAATGCCGAAGTACGCAAGCTCCGGGCTGTGATTGCTGACAAAGAACAGAAATTGGCCGAAGCCATTGAATCAACTCGTACTGCCAAAGTATTGGTTGAGAACAAGGAACGTGAAGTTCGTATGATCAAGGAGTCCACAGAGCGTAGCCGCACTATGGATGAATTGCTCTCTCCTTTAAACGAGGAAAAAGCAGAAATCATGCGTAACTTACTAGAAAGCGTGCAAACACCTCGTCTTCGCACTGCTTTTGAAAAGTATCTACCAGCAGTTCTTGAGAACGCCGCTCGGAAAGTGGCTGTTGCAAAACAGACCATTACCGAAAGCGTACACAAAGAAGTCACTGGTGATAAATCTGCCGTCAAACCCAAGTCTGATGACGCATCAAACGTCATTGAGCTCAAGAGACTGGCAGGGCTTTAATCTTACGACAAGAAACAGGAGAGAATCATGTCACAAGAACTGTTAGAAAGCCGTTGGGACGAGACCAAAGAAGCCCTACTAGAAGGACTCAATGGTTCCCGTCGCAGCACAATGGGTGTAGTTTTAGAAAACACTCGCAAGTACCTGAAAGAGTCATCTGCAGGTACCACAGTTAGCGGTAATATCGCTACACTGAATCGTGTGATCCTTCCAGTGATCCGCCGTGTTATGCCAACTGTTATTGCCAACGAACTCGTTGGTGTACAGCCCATGACTGGCCCCGTTGGTCAGATCCACACTCTGCGTGTTCGTTATGCACAAAGCATGACAGACACATCAGCAGCAGCAACCAGCGTTACAGCTGGCCAGGAAGCACTGAGCCCGTTCTTGATTGCAACAGCATACTCTGCTGGTGCAAGCACAAGCGCAACTCAGAGCACTTACACTGGTTCCAACACAGCAGCTTTAGAAGGCGACGGCGGTCGTAAGATTTCCGTTCAAATCCTGAAGCAGGCCGTTGAAGCTAAAACACGTAAGCTCCAGGCTCGTTGGACATTTGAAGCTGCACAAGACGCACAAGCAATGCACGGTATCGATGTTGAGGCCGAAATCATGGCTGCTCTCGCACAAGAGATCACAACTGAGATCGACCAAGAGATCCTGCTGAGCCTGCGTTCATTGGCTGCAACAGAGTTCACATACAACCAGGCTACCGTTAGTGGTACAGCAACCTACGTTGGTGATGAGCACGCCGCACTGGCAGTTCTGATCAATCGTGTTGCTAACCTGATCGCTCAGCGCACACGTCGTGGTGCAGGTAACTACGCTGTAGTTTCGCCCGCTTCCTTGACAGTGCTCCAGAGCGCAACAACTTCTGCTTTTGCTCGCACAACAGAAGGCACATTTGAAGCACCCACAAACACCAAGTTTGTTGGTACACTCAACAGTGCTATGCGTGTTTATGTTGATAGCTATGCTAACGACTCGACACCAGTTCTGGTTGGCTACAAAGGCGCCAGCGAAGCTGATGCTCCAGCATTCTACTGCCCATACATTCCTTTGATGTCAAGCGGTGTTGTTCTGGATCCCAGCACATTCGAGCCAGTCGTTTCGTTTATGACGAGATATGGCTACATAGAATTGACAAATACTGCATCGTCTTTTGGCAATGCGGGCGATTATGTCGGCGAGATAGCCGTCCAAAATCTGTCGTTCAGTTAATTCTTCGCTGTACATCCTTGCAATACTTCCCCGGGATGGGAAACAAAGAAGGCACAGAAATGTGCCTTTTTTTTTTGACTAGAAAATCTACCGCTAAGTATTGTTGCTCGTGTAGCACATACACATCACACAGAAAGGAGTCTATCATGAGCAAAACACCTTACGAGATCCGTCTCGAACTACTCAAACTGGCCAACGAAGTGCTGGTAACACCCATCTTCCAGCGCCGCGATGCACTGATCCAGGAATTCCACAGCCGATTTGAAAGCGACAAGTCTGCCCACTTTCCTGCACTGCCGGATTTTCCTAGCACAGACACAGTGATAGCAGAAGCCGAAAAACTCAACCGGTTTGTAAGCCAGCAGTAAAAGAGCCCCGCAAGGGGCTTTTTGTTGTATTGGTAATAAATATTAGTTCATACCAAGGAATTGCAATGAAGACCTATAACTTTCGCGCACAAGTTAGAATCAACGGCAACATAGAATACAGAGATTTTGTTATCACTGCTACAAGTTGGCGCGATGCAAGACAGCAACTTCGAGAAGCCATGAACACTGCTGTTTAAGTTTTAATCAAATGTCTAATCCTCCTCCTTATACTGATATAACTGGCATCACCCGAGCTGTCATGAAAGACAATGCGCAGGTGTCTATCGTGGACTACAATGGCAATGCCAGACCTGGAGAACTGGTAGTAGCACAAGGTACTACCAATCTTTACATAGGCAACAGCCTTGGCCAGTTGACCTTGGTTGCCAGTGGCATTGCTGTGTCCGCAGGCAATGTGGTTCCTGCAGGATCCTATCCACTGTACTATGATCCTGTGACCCAGCAAATGACTGTGGTCACTCCTTGATTTCTACTCCAGAACGCTAAATATCTAGTCGCTCAAGACTTATGCAGGTCCCTGCGTATGACCTAGAACGTCAGCCCAATCTAAACAAGGAGAAATAAATGGGACGCCCACTCAAAATCGCAAAATACAACACTGCTCAATCCGTGCAGATCGACATCGGTTATCCTACATCCACGCCCAACGTTGGTGTTGTTGGTGGTAATACATCGGTCAGTGATACATTTTATCTCGCTGCTAATGTACTGGCCAACGTACCAGGTGCAGGCGCAGGTGAAGCATACATCATCCGCCAAAAAGGCAAGCGCAAGTTCCTGGTCACACTGACCACAGATACCACACAGGCCTATGCCAATATCTGTGTGTTGGTCAATACTGATGATGTTGCTGCATTGACAGAAAATCAAATGGCCATTGTTGCCACAGATGCCAGTGCTGCCAATGTTACCATGCAGTATATCCAAAACAACTATGGTGTGGATTTCAGCAACGTTGGTCACTATCTGACATTTGCCAGCGCCAACGCTACAGTACAGCCCGACGGTTCGGGCACCAGCGGTAGATTTGACATCGTCCAGATTCCCAGCGCCTAAAGCACTGGTTCTACTGCAAAGAATCCCCGACATCGCAAGATACGGGGATTTTTTTACATTTCCAAACTACTAAATAATACAAACTAGGATCACAAGCAGATATGCCTTCATCTAAAAGAGTTACCGGTAATTTTAATTTCTGGACCGGCGCCAGTGAAAATTGGCAATATTTTGACTCCACGTCAAATTCACTTGTCACAGTTCGCCGCGGCAACAAAGACACTGTTTTTCAGTCTGCAAATTTAGTAGTTTATGGTAATATCGTAGGACTGGGCGGCAATATCTATGCCAACATCACAGGCAATGTTGTTTTGCCCAGCGGAACCGATTACGGAATTTTATACAAAGCCCCAGGCGGTAACGCAGCAGTATCTGATGAGTTTACTGTTGATGAAGCAAATAATGCAGTTGCAATGACAGGCAACATTACCATAACTGGTGCAGGAAAAGGTAATCTTATAGCAAATAATGTTTCGTCAAATCGCGTGACAGCAACTTTTGCCAATATCACATCAGCCAACATTGGCTCGGCCAATATCGCAACCAACGGCAACATCACAGCTGGCAACATCCGAGCAGTGTCATATCTCAATCTTGCTGGTGCAAATGTGCTGTACGGCAATGCCAATGTGGCAGCTTATCTACCAAGTTATCTACCAACATATACCGGTAATCTAGTGTCATTGACAGGCAATGTCACGACCACTGCTAATATTTCTGCTGCTTATATTTTAGGCAACGGTGCTTTTATCACAGGACTATCGTCGGCATATAGTAATGCTAATGTGGCCAATTACTTGCCTGTGTATTCGGGCAATTTGGATAGTCTTGCTGGCAATGTCACTACCACAGCCAATATCTCTGCCAGTTATGTGCTGGGCAATGGAGCATTCCTGTCAGGCATCGTTACCAGCAGTTATTCAAATGCCAATGTGGCCAATTACTTGGTTTCCTACACCGGTAATATTTCTGCTGGCAATGTCTCCATCAGCGGTGCCCTAACGACGGTCACATCTAATGTCACTGGCCTGGCTGTGTTTTCCAGTGTGGCCAATCTGCGCATACCTGGAGGCAACATTGGTCAAGCATTGATCAGCGACGGTGCCAACGGTGTGGAGTTCCAAAACATATCGGCAACCCCGGGAAATTCCCCAGGGTCTTTCCAGTACAATTCCAATGGCACCGCCTTGTACGGTGTAGATGATTTTGTCTATGACACTTCAAATATTGCAGCACCCAACATTAGAATCAGCAATCTAAGCCTTAACATCTATCAAGGAGCAAATTCAACTGACACCAATACCCTGACTGTGGCAGGCAACATCCGGCTGCAGACAGCCACTATTGGCAACACAGAACTGGCCAATAGCGGTGTGTTGATCATGGCAGGTATTGACAAATTATACTTGGAAGATTTACAAGGCAACACCTATGATGGCCAGTTTGTTGTGGCCAACGGAGAATATCTTGGTTTTGCCAACGGCTATTCCAATGCCAATGTAGACTACTACTTGCCTACATACACAGGCAACATCTCAGCAGGCAACATCACAACCACCGGCAATGTTCGTGCAGCAAATTTCATAGTAGAAAACAGCATCGTGGCAACAAGTGCTAGTCCTGCGGCCACTCTTTCAGGATTTAGATCTATCTCTACCAGTGGCACTGCCAATGGCAATATCACTGCTTCTGGCAATATTGTGGCTGTGGCCAATGTGTTTGGTTTATCCGGCATATTCACATCCAACATTTCTGGTGGTAATATTGCAGTGACAGATCGAATAACATTTGGTGATGGCACCTATCAGAACACAGCTTGGACAGGAGTGGCTAACAATTACATAGCTCTGGGCACTGGAGCAGGTGGGGCCACACAAAGCCAGACTGCGGTGGCCATTGGAGTGAACGCAGGCAATGTTGCCCAAGACTATTACACAGTGGCCATTGGCATAGGTGCTGGACAAAATACACAACTGGCCGGTGCCATAGCCATTGGTGCAGAAGCCGGCGGCAACAGCCAAGGAACCAATTCCATAGCCATTGGTTTCCGCGCAGGTCGTGTGAATCAAGCCAACAATTCCATAGTGTTGAACGGCACAGGGGCCAATCTAAATAACACCACGGCCAATTCGTTTGTGGTAGCACCTATTAGAAACACATCGGGCAACGCAGGCATATTACAATACAACAACAGTACCAAGGAAGTCACTTACAGCACAACAGTAAACGGCAATATACAAGTCAATCAACTGGGTGTTGGTACTGCACCTTCGGGTACCAATGGCGAGATTGTGGCCACAGGCAATATCATTGCATACTTCTCAGACGATAGGCTCAAAACAAGATTGGGCAATATAGAAAACGCACTGGACAAAGTTGATCAGTTGACCACATTCTACTTTGAGCCCAATGACATAGCAGTCAATACCTATGGTTATACCCGACATCGCGATCTTGGTGTGTCGGCACAAGAAGTGGCCAATGTAGTGCCTGAGATCATAGCCGATGCACCCATAGGTGACGGATATCTCACAGTCAAGTATGAAAGATTTGCTCCATTGATTATTGCTGCCATCAAAGAGTTACGTCAAGAAATCAATGATATCAAACGCAAACTATGACAGTGATAGTAACACAAGACGCAGCAGGTAATACTGTATGTGCTCAAGCAGATGACGGCGATGTGCTTACGTTAGCAGCACCCGCAGGTAAAATTTTCAACATTTTAGTATTTGCCAGTTACGGCAATCCTGGGGGACTGGCACCCAATTTTGAATATGGCAACAATAACTGCCGATCCAGCCGTGCTGTAGTGGCCAATGTTTTTGCCAATCAAAATTCTGCTGCCTTGGCAGTGTCTAGTGAAATCTTTGGTGATCCGTTTCCTGGACAGCCTGGAAGATTATATCTGAGATATGCCTACGGGGATCCTGTATGACGCTGCCTGTGTCCGGTGCCATTGGCGCAGGAATGATCAACGTGGAGTTAGGCAATACTGCTACCACTACTTTTGCGCTTGGCAGTTCGTCGGCCAGGTATCTAGCCAATGTGTTTACTGGTCCAATAGGATATGGCAGTTTTTATGGCAAGGCATTGTCGGGCAATGTGCCTACGCCAGAATTTACCAATCCAGGATTTGAAACCGGCACTACCACTGGTTGGAATTTTGTCAATAGCCGATTTAGATTCAACAGTTCAGGTAATACTCCTACCGTGATCAATGGTGTGGCTGCACCGCCTGATCCTGATCCTGATCCTTACAGCAGTCCCGGGGATACCTGTAATCTCTTTCAATCTGGACCCACATACACCAGCAGTGTATCATTGTACAGTTCTCCAGGAGTCCCGGCTGGACCGCCAGGGGGATTATTGTACGGTGCTGTCATGCAAAGCACAGCTGACATGGATGCTGCATTTGGTTATAACATTCTATACGGGCCTTATATCTACAGCACCAATCCCGTGATAGCCAATGTGGGTCAAACTCTATCGTTTTACTGGCGAGCCTACGATACAGGAAACCCTTCAACTAGCGACGCTTACTGTGTAAGAGCATACGCTTTTACCTCCACAGGACAGTATATTACTCTTTTAAATCAAACTGCTTCGGCTGCAGGAACGGATTCTGGTTGGGTGCAGTCCAGCACTGTGATAGGTTCTGGGCAAGCAGGCTACTACTATTTTTGTTTTGTCTGCGGATCCTACGACGCCACGGGCGGTACAGTGTTAGGATCTACGCTGCTGCTTGATGAAGTAGTGATAACATAAATTTTCAATTATAAATAGAAATCTTAATAAATAACTCACGGAGGAGAAATTAATGTCACATTTCGCTAAAATTGAAGGCGGTATTGTTACCCAAGTTATTGTAGCCGAACAGGATTTTATCAATTCTGGCGCAGTGGGCAATGCCGCAGACTGGGTACAAACCAGTTACAACACACACGCTGGGCAACACCCCGAAGGTCGCCCCTTGCGTAAAAATTATGCAGGTATTGGCTACAGTTATGATGCAGGCCGCGATGCTTTTATTCCGCCCAAACCCCACAACAGTTGGGTCTTGGATGAGGATACTTGTCTTTGGAATGCACCAGTGGCTTATCCCACAGATGGCAATCGTTACGAATGGAACGAAGGCACTACATCTTGGGATCAGATTCCTGAATAACAGCAGCCAAAAAAAAAATATCTTAGGCATACTGGATACTAATTAAAAGTATGCCTAAGAAACTTGCTCAAGCCGAACAAAACGGCACTATGCCGTCTAAAGAAATCAAAACAGTAAAAACTCCGCGAGTTAAAAAAACACTGGCAGTGTCCACAGAAAAAACTGCGGATAACACATCCAAGACAGAGTCTTCACCAAGTGTATTAAAAATACAACAGCCTTCTACTGTATGGCCCTTCCAGCTTGATCACGTGGAAGATTGGGCATATTTCCAAGGCGCATTTTCACCCGAAGACTGTCAAAAAATAGTTGAGATAGGCAATAGTCGCTTGGTAGAAGATGCACGTATCCGCGGTAATCAAGTGGATACCAAAATCCGAGACAGCAAAACTGCTTGGATCATGCCCAACGATGACAGCGATTGGATGTTTAGGCGCGTCACAGACATTATCGTTGATTTGAATTCTAGATTTTTCAAGTTTGATCTGTTTGGCTTTATCGAAGGATTTCAGTTTACACGCTATGATGCTCCTGGTGGCAAATATAATCAGCACGTGGACCGTGGACTCAATACCTGGACACGCAAACTAAGCTTTACACTGCAGTTATCCGACCCCAAGGACTACAAGGGTGGCGAATTGGAACTGTACTTTGGTGAAGAACCAACCAAGCCATCTAAAGACCAGGGATTTATTGCAGTGTTTCCCAGCTATGTGCTACACAGGGTAACGCCCGTGACCAAGGGCACTAGATACAGCCTTGTGGCCTGGATCACAGGACCGTCATTTAAGTAGCACACCTGGTACCAACCGCTGTTTCCGCTAAATAGTTGTAAATTGGAAACAGCTTATGCCAGCAACAAAACCCCGCGCATACCAAGTATACGACATCGACTGGAAACAGGCGGTTCGTGCTTTATCTGACTCAAACATCAATCTAGCCAGCCCTGGCGCACTGGTCATTGACGCAGTGGTGTTAGATCCCTATGATCGTGTGTTGTTGACAGCACAGACCAATGCCACCGAAAACGGCATATATCAGGTCAATGCTGCGCAGACATTGTTGGTGCCTGCACCAGACTGGGTCAATATCAATTCTGGATTGAGTTCCGCAGTGAACTCAGGATTGACTGTGGCCGTCACCGAAGGTGCAGATTATGCACAGACCACTTGGACATTGACCACGCCCAATCCCGTTGTGATTGGTGTAACGGCCATAGTATTTGAACCAGTGCCTGAAGCCAGCGATCGCATAGGCAATATCTACTTTGATGGTGCCACCATTGAGTTGGCCAACGGCGCATCCGAAACAGCTATCGCTATCAGGCCCAACGGTGCTTCTGGCCTAGCGGGTATTACCATACCCGATGACGCAGCCGCCAACTCGTTCAGTTTAAATATTTTTAATTTTGCCAACAGAGGCAATGTCAAGATCGACACCAACAGTGGTGATTGGGTTTTTGACTACTCAGGCAATCTCACAGCCACAGGTTACATCACAGCCAATTACTTTGTTGGAGATGGCGGACTATTGAGTAATATATCTGTGGTGGATGGATATAGTAACGCTAACGTGGCCAACTATCTTCCCACTTACAGTGGCAATCTAGCATTATTGACAGGCAATGTCACTACCAATGCTAACATTTCAGGATCTTATATTTTAGGCAACGGTAGGCAACTGTCGGGCATAGACAGAATATCCAATGGCACATCCAACATTGTGATCTTCGATAACGGTAACGTTGAGATCACCAGCGGATCTGAAACTTGGTTTTTCATCAATAGCGGCGCCATGCATTGTCCCCCGGTGTCCACTATCTATGCTGAAGGCACAGGTGAAATGTCTTTGCAAGTGGCCAACAACACCATAGCAGAAGCCACGATAAATCTAGGCTACAATGGTCCAGAGAGTACCTATATTCAAATAGTCGCCGAATCAGAAGATGAAAGACTAGCACAGTTTGAACTAACTGCTAATGACGGTTCCAATAACTTTGCTAGAATTATAACTTTTGATGGCAACAGCCAAAATTACTTTTGGAAATTTTCGGGCGAAGGTATTTTTCTAGTTCCTGGCGACATCATTCCAGTGGCCAACGGTAGCCGTAGTCTGGGTAATGTAACAAATCAATGGAATGATCTTTATGTCAGTAACAATACCATTTATCTCGGCAATGTGCCACTGGCAGTTACCAGTGCCAACGGATTGACCATTGGTGGACAGACAGTGCTATCCAACGGGTCAAATGCCGCAATCACTACCACGGGCAACATCACTGCCAACTATTTTATTGGCAACGGATCACAACTTACAGGATTACCTGCTGCTTATAGCAATGTCAATGTTGCTGCATATCTGCCCACATACACAGGCAACATCACAGCAGGTAATGTCAGTGCCACCGGTAACATCACAGGCGGCAACGTCAACACTGGCAAGATCACACTCACCAACGGTGCTATGATACGAGACACCGCAGGTGATGCAGTGGCCATTGGACAACAAGCTGGTGAAACATCACAAGGCAACTATGCAGTGGCCCTGGGCTTTCAAGCTGCCATAACCTCACAAGGCATTGGAGCAGTGGCCATTGGTCGAGAAGCCGGCAACGCACAAGGTGCCTACGCAGTGGCCATTGGTCAAGAAGCAGGGTTTTCAGGGCAGAGCAGTGGTGCTATAGCCATTGGCTTAGAGGCCGGCGAGACTGATCAAGGCGGCGATTCAGTGGCTATTGGTTACCGGGCTGGAGGGGAAAATCAAGACATCTATGCAGTGGCCATAGGCTACCAAGCTGGTAACAACACCCAAGGTGGTTCAGCAGTGGCCATTGGTGAAATGGCTGGTACCGACACACAAGGCGTCTCAGCAGTGGCCGTAGGTGACGGAGCTGGTCGAATCACACAAGGCGAATATGCGGTAGCCCTGGGTCGAGCAGCCGGCGACACCAATCAGGGCAACAATTCGATCATCATCAATGCCACTGGTGGCATACTTAATCAAACCACTGCCAATACATTCACAGTGGCACCCATACGCAATGATGTGGCCAATGTGGCTGAAGTCGTGTTCTATAATATCACATCAAAAGAAATCACCTATGGTAATGCTATCAGTGTAACTGGCAACATCACAGGTGGAAACATTATCACCGCAGGCAACGTGTCTGGTAATATAGCAGGCTTTGCTATAGGCTACAGAGATATTCCACAGGTCAGTTTCACAGGCAATGCAACCATAGCAGCTGCAGATGCCGGCAAGCATTTTTATTCAACAGAAAGCACCAACTATGTTCTGACCATTGCTAACAATTCCAGTCAGGTTTTCCAAGTAGGTACGGCTATCACAGTGGTCAATCGCGGCACGGGCACTATCACTATTGCACAGGGCTCGGGCGTGAGTTTATATCTAGCAGGTAACAGCACTGCTGGCAACAGAACTATTTCTACCTATGGCATGGCCAGCCTGCTGAATGTGGCAGCGAATGTTTGGATGATCAACGGCACCGGAGTGACCTAATGTCTATTTCAGAAGCGCTGAAAGGCAGGTTCGGTGTATGAGTGGTGCACAGATGATGATCATGAACAATGTCCAGCCTGCTGCATCACCTGGCTTGAGTATTATTACTTCAAATCTGCAAATGTATCTCAATGCAGCCAGTTCGTCAAGTTATCCAGGATCGGGACTTTACTGGTATGATCTCAGCGTCAATGCCTACACCACTGACTTGGTTGGATCTCCACCATGGAATTCCACATACTTTTCCTTCAATTCGCAGTATGTTGATACTAACCAAATTCTAAAATTTGAAAACTTTTCTGTTGGTGCTTGGTTTAGAACCAGTGCAGCAGGCAATCAAATGATTTTGAGCAAGGAACAAAGCGCCGGGTCTCCTTGGAATTATCGTCTTTATTTGAATGGTGGCCAGATCGCGGGAGACATAGCACAATCGCCCTCGTCCAGCACCACGATCACTAGCCCACTCACAAACTACAACAACAATTCGTGGTATTTGGCCATGTTCACAAGAGATGATTCAACGCTCACGCTTTATGTGAATGGCAGTCAAGTAAACTCAGTGTCGGATACATTGACAGGCTCCATTCTAAATGATCAAGAACTTTGGATTGGTTTAAGCCGCTATCTAGGCGGCAGTTATGCTTTTGTAGGAGATATAGGCCAAGTTTTCATCTACGATCGCGTGTTGAATTCATCAGAGATCCTGCAAAATTTTAATGTGACCAAAGCCACATACGGCCTTTAACCTCGTTCAATCACTGCCAGTTTGTCTCGTATTTCTTCAATCTTGAATGTAGCGTATAATCCTGGATGCAGAGGTTTGGGCACTGTACCTGCGGCCACCCAGGCATAGCCAATGTGTTCGTGATTTAGTGTAGGCACAAATTCTTCTGCCACGGCACAAAAGAAAGTATGATAGTTAAAGTTATTGTCATTGCTGGTAAACTTTTCAATGGGAATAAGTTTTTGATACGCAGGAACCATGCCTAGTTCTTCCCGACATTCTCGCTCCACTGCGGCCAGTATGGATTCACCTGATTCTATCTTACCACCAGGTAGTCCCCAAGAGCCTGGGTGCTTGGGATCATTGCGCAGTAGGTAAAGATATCTATGTGTGGCAGCACTGTAAAACATGATGCCTACAGCATCAACAGATTTCAAAGCACAATGCTCCAATCGCCACCGCGATAGAAACCTTCGTAACTTTTGATCCAGCCTAGCTCAATGTCAAACTTGTACTGCACTTTGGTCTTGAGATTGGTCACAAATTCTATCTGCTGGCCAGGCTGCACTTCACTGGCATCAAAGGAGATAAACCAACGCTGACCATCATACTCAATGATGTCGTCGGCAGCGGCAATCAATGCCACACCGTTTTCAGTCCAGGCCGGTGCTGGATCTGTGTTGTTCTTGCTGCCTATGTTGTCAGTCAACAAATAACGCTGTCCTGGAGATGCCAATGGTAATCCTGATCCCGGACCTGAACGCTGTGGATTGATCACAGCAGAGATAGGCTGTAAGGTATTGGGAGGTAATGTATCTGCGTCGGCAGAGAATAACAGCACACGATCATCCGATGGATGATAAGCCACTGTGCCAACTATTTCAGTTTCTAGATCATGATTCTGTATGCGTATCTGGCTGATGCCATTGCGCAGTGCGCCATACAAGTCAATGACATTGTGCCACAGCAGTGTGCTGGTTTCATCTTCGACAGGATCATTGAGTTCAACGTTGGGCGGTTGATGCGGCACATTACTGCGCAGGCATTGTATCTGTCCTTCCAACAGCAGGATCTGATAGCCCATGGGAGTTATCACAGCGCGGGTGCCAGCCAGTATGTCGTCGCCTGTGAGAGCATTGTTGGCATCGCCTGATTCATCAAAGATGTTGGTAATGATCTTGTGGATCACACCATACTTGGTGACTTTCACTGGCGGTGATATCCATACCGGTAGTTTAAGTGTAAAGGTCATGATGTCTATGGGATTGCCTTGCCCCACGGGCACTGTGCGGCTGCTCCACTGTAGATCAGTCTGCTCTAAAGTTGTCAAGCTGGTCCAATCGATATAGTTGTCAGTGCTTTGTATTTCTATAGCAGGATTGAACAGTGTACCAATCTGTTCGAAGATGCTTTGTTTTTGTTGTTCGTTGCTGGTCCAGAAATCCACGTTCACCGTGATGTCATATGGTACTGGCATCATGCGCTCTACAATAAACGCATTACCTTGTGTGCGTTCATATGTATTGGTCACTTCGTCGTAGGTTCTTTGGCGCACAGCGATTTTGCCAGTGAAGGTGGGATCCTGCACACGATCTCTTGCATACTTCACAGCAGAGATATAAAAGGTAATCTGCGGCGCTGCTGGCAAGTTGTTTTGTGTGTTCTTGGCTATGATGTCAGCAGCCTGTCTAGAGGCATTGCCGTACATACAAGGTATCCTGACCAATATGGGATTGCCTTCTTGATCTTTGCCGTACTCACATTGGAAGTTGCTGAATGCGCGAGCGATCTGCAGCATGAATCTGCGGATTTGTCCGTCGTAAAAGTAAGGTACGAGATTGTTGGCCATGACTATTAGTTATCGTCCTTAGGCCGCAGTGCTTTAGATAATGATTGTTTGCGCGGAATCTCACCGCGATCCGTGGTGGAGATATCACCAGGGTTGTTGTAAAATGCATAGTGCTCAGTGTCATTGGTGTTGCTGGGCGTGATATTGGTTCTCACACGATCTTCAAACTTGACCCAGTGTGCGCCATCAAAACGGAACAGTCTATTGGGCATATAATCTAGACGCAGGCAGAAATCACCCTCTCTGGGATCGCGTGGGAATACCACGCCAGGTGTGACAGGAGCACCATTGGGCGGCAAACCGTCACCAGTGAGATAACCCATGGTCCAAGCATTGTTTCTGGGCGTGATACTTTCAGAAGATGATGGTATGTCTGTTTGTGAACTGTTTACCAAGGTCTGATCTGCGGTGTAGGTAGATCCCAAGGGCTCGCCGTCCACGGTGGTGGGCACGATATAAAATGGTACAGTGTCGTAGCCTGACAGCGGAACTTCTGCTTCGGCCTGCGCCAGGATAGCATTGTTGATGTCTATGTTCTTCTGGTAAGTAGACATCATGTCTCGGAAGGTCTGGTTGGGATCTAGGCCCCAATATGGATCGTCATCTTTGCCGGTAGGTGCCACACCAGTAGGCACATCCTGTTTGGCAATGTAATTCTTGTCGCCAAATGTAACACGGTCGCCTTCAAAGTAAGCGATGGTCTTGCCCCAGGGTCCAAAGTAGTTGGTCTGATTTTCGGGCTGAGTCAATATCTGCGCAAACTCTTGGCTGTCTACCAAGGGCTCGCACTTCACACGCCACAGGTGTGGATACCAAGTGGGACTGAATCCTTCAGCAGCATTGGCTGTGTCTTGCACCACATAATATCTCTTGAGACTGGTCTGTACTTCATCGTAGTTTAGCGGAAAGAACTCACGTAGATAAGGCATTTCGATCACATCGCCTGACATCAGCAGTCGGCCAATGGTATTCACACAGTCGGTTTTGTGTACTGTGCAGAACAATGTGTCGTTGTTTAGAAATAGACCAAACTGTGTTAGATCAAAGTCTATGTTCTGCATGGTATGATGCATACGCAGTCTATACACCGTGGTATCATACTTGCGATCTCGATTTTCTAGATACAGCAGGTCTTGGATGTTGTTAACGCTTTGATTTAGATAATCAGGTTGCGTGGCATCGTTAGAGGTGCCTTGATTGATAGGCCCCACATACTTGTGTATCAATACCGTGGCACAGCCCACCGTGAATTGTTCCGAAATCCTGCGGTCAAACCATTTGTAATCGTTGGTGAAATTCTCGCGGTAAAGACTAAGTTTGGGCATAATACGTATTTAGCGGTTTTTTGGTAGCCTACAATTTGACCAAATATTCTTTTTAGTGTAATATGGTGCTATGACACAATTGGTAATTCAAAAAGCAGAAGATTGGAACAGCGTAGAACCCCTGCTACGCCAGTATCTACGCGGATTAGAGCAAGGCGCAGATGGGCATCGCATCATTAGAGCCATAGATCATTTGATCGCCGAACTCAGCAACATCGAAGTGGAACAGCGCAGGCTACATAGAGTTTTACCAAAACATCAAGAATTGGTTGACCAAATAAACACAAACCTGTTAGAATTAGAAAAGCATATATTCTTGGCTAAATTAAGCAAAAAGTGAGGCAATCCATGGTCAGAACCAGCACAGCAAAAACCACAGCCATTAAACTCCTGAAACCACGGGACGGTGATCTCAAAAACGTAGGACCTGAGCCAGACTGGCGCACACAGCCCGAAGCAGACAAACGTTCATCTGCGGTGCTTCACGCCATCAATTGGTACAACTACAATTTCCAACGCAAAGACAGCAAAGAATTCCTGCTGGATTATCTAGAACGCAATGGGCGCGGCACAGAAGCCAAACGCATCAAAGGTGTCAGCGACTACGAATTCAAGCACGTGACAGGCTGGCTGGCTCGCATGACCACAGTGGGCCTACAACTCAGTGAGCACGAAGAACTGCACGTCAGCGCAGAAATCACTAGACTCAAGGCATTGAAAGAACAAGTAAAGAAAGAAGTCAAAGATGATGATGTGATCAAGCCCAATATCCAGGACAGACTGCGTGACAAGGCCATAGAAGCCGCTGGCGAATTAGAAGCCATGTATGATGATTTCTGCACAGCGGGAGAAGTAAAACTGAATTTGAACAACCACAAGCCCATGACCATCATACGCGGTATGAATGTTCAGCCCACACATATCAGTCAAGTGCGCGATCCTTTTGCCAGCAAAGTGGCAGAACTTACAGAAGCCCTGGAAGGCAAGGATGCTCAGTTGGTCGAAGGCTACAGTCGTTGGGGCAAAAATGAACTCAAGCAGATGCTGAAGTTCTGTGAGTTGGTGGTAGCCGATTGCGACAGTTATGTGCAGATCAAAAAAGTAGAACGCAAACCCAGGGCCAAGAAAAAGCAAACGCCCGATCAGATTGTGCGCAAACTAAAATATCTGCAGTCGTTCCCAGAATTAAAACTCACTTCAGAGTCCGCTACCAAACTGGCAGACTGCACAGAGTTCTACACCTACGATACCACCAAGCGCAAACTACAGCACTATGTGGCTGACTCACACGTGGGGTCCATGACTGTGAAAAACAACACCATCATTGGTTTTGATGCCAATCTCAGTGTGAGCAAAACTCTGCGCAAACCAGCAGATCAACTGAAAGCCCTGTTTGCCGGCGGCAAGCCCGGGGCTCGCAAGTATTTCAAAGACATCAAGGCCACCGAAATCAAACTCAACGGGCGTTTCAACGAAAATCTCATAATCCTTAAAGTTTGGTAAACTAACACTCACAGCAGCCAGCCCTGTGCTAAATACAGCACAGGGCTTTTCTTATGAGTGATACACTGACCAATCTTAAATCCAAAGTATTTGACTATGTGAACACCCGCTTGGGCGGCAACTTGGTTGACGTAGAACTCAATGCTCCAGACTATGAAGTGGCCTATGAACAGGCAGTATTGACCTATAGACAACGGGCTCAAAATGCCTACGAAGAAGCCTACAATTTTATCACTCTGCAGAGTGATCTAACACACTACACATTGCCGCAGGAGATCTACAATGTGCGTCAGATCTTCCGACGTACCATTGGTTTTGCCCAAGGTCCTTTCAGCCAGAGTTTTGATCCCTTCAGCAGTGCCATCATGAACACATACCTGCTGAATTTCAACTATTCGGGTGGTTTGGCCACATACGACTTTTACACCCAATATGTAGAGCAGGCTGCTAGAATGTTTGGTGGATTCATCAACTACACCTACAATCCGGTGACCAAGGTGCTGCACATCATCAACTATCCCAAGGGTGAAGGCGAAGTGATCCTGCTGTGGTGCGATCAGATGCGTCCCGAAATACAACTCTTGACCGACTATCGCATCCTGCCTTGGATACGGGACTATACCTATGCTGTGTGCAAACAGATCATTGGCGAGGCTCGTGAAAAATTCAATTCCATCGCCGGTCCGGGCGGTGGCACCACGCTGAATGGCGCACAACTCAAGGCCGAAGCCAAAGAAGACATGGCCAAGTTGATTGATGATCTACAGAAGTACGTGGATGGCAGCCAACCTTACTACTGGGTACAAGGTTAAACTGCGTCAAATATTCTTGCCTAAAAATTTGCACTCTCTCTAAAGATGTTATAAAATACATTACGCAGGGAGGCAACAGTGGTAGAGAAAAAAATTCCTAAATTATTTGAACGCATTGGTATATCAGCCAATGCCAACGTTGCTACAGATCAAGCAGCAACGCCAGTCTTGTCACCAAAGCCCAAGGCACCGCCTCCGCCGAAGGGACCTAAAAACTCCCGGGGTTTTGGTGGCTCCAAAGTACGCAGAACCAGCGGCAGGGGGCGATAATGTCCAAAAGAATCATTGGCGTCTGTGGTCTTATCGGCTCAGGCAAAGACACCATCGCTGACTATCTAGTGAACATACATCAGTTCCGCAGAGAATCCTTTGCCAACAGCCTCAAAGACGCAGTGGCCGCTGTGTTTGGCTGGGACAGGGAAATGCTGGAAGGTCGTAGCAAAAGCAGCAGAGAATGGCGCGAATGTGTGGATCCCTGGTGGGCAGAAAGACTGGGCATACCGCATCTGACACCGCGCTGGATACTACAGTATTGGGGCACAGAAGTATGTCGCCGGGCCTTCCACGATGACATCTGGATTGCTGCTGTAGAGCACAAACTGTCTAAATCCCAGGACGACATCGTTATCAGTGACTGCAGATTTCCCAATGAAATTGCGGCCATCAAGCAACAGAACGGTTTGGTCATACGTGTGAAACGCGGCCCTGATCCCGAATGGTACAGACACGCTGAAGCAGTCAATGCCGGCCCTAGATTCATTGGCTGGGCGCTGAGCAAGTCCAAAATGGAAGATTACAAAATCCACCCCAGCGAAACATCCTGGATTGGCAGCGATTTTGATCATGTGATTGACAACAACAACTCCCTGGATGAGTTGTACAGCCAGATTGATGCGTTACTCAACGTGGTCACCACGGCGCCAGACACTCTTGTCCCAGCTTAGTTCTACCGCACAGTTATGACACACTGTGCGTAGATTATGCAATTGGCTGTTGTTCAAATTCCCATCCAAATGATACACCATGAGTTGTCGTGCTATTTTGGCACGAAACCCGCATAGGTCACAGATTTTTTTCAACTTGTAGCCCTGCGCAGACCAGCGTGGAGTTTGTACAGGTAGTTTTTTATGGCGCCGTTCACACTCGGTGCATCTGCTGCGATACACACACTTGTCATTGCGATAGTAAGCAATGGCTCTGGGACGGCGTTCGCAGGCTTTGCACAAGGGTCTCATACACATATTTACAGCAAAACCTACTTAGTAGGTTGCCATAACCAGCCAGATTTCGCAGTTCTTTATAAATATCTACAACTGGATATAAAGGAACTAAACCATGGCATTAATTTCACCAGGCGTAGAAGTAACAGTCATAGACGAAAGTCAATACTTACCCGCAGCAGCAGGTACTGTACCTTTCATACTTTTTGCATCAGCCCAGAACAAAATTTCTGGCACAGGTACAGGCGTAGCAGCAGGAACGTTGGCAGTCAACGCAGGCAAGGTATATTTAATTACCAGCCAGCGTGATATGGCTACCACATTTGGTAATCCATTCTTCTACACAACCACCGCTGGTACACCCATCAACGGTTACGAACTCAACGAATATGGTTTGTTGGCAGCTTACTCAGTGTTAGGCGTCAGCAACCGCGCATTTATGATGCGTGCCAACATTGACTTGGCAGCACTGGCTGCTAGTCTAAGTCGTCCCTTGGGCGATCCTGCTCCCAATACATATTGGCTAGATACAGATGCCAGCACATTTGGTGTATTTGAGTGGAACAGCACAGGTGGCGGCGGCTCAGGCAACTTGATACTTAAAACGCCTACAGTGATTACAGATCCTGATCAAACCACAGGTCCCAATGTGGCACCTCTTCAAAGTGTGGGCATGATCGGTGATTATGCCATCGTTGCAACCAACACAGATTTGCCTCTGTACTACAAAGCAGGTAACACTATTCCTAGCACAGATAATAATTATAATCAGTGGGTCCAAGTTGGATCTTCATCTTGGCAAAATGTATGGCCCACAGTACAATCTGCAGCAGTTACCACAGGCGTACAGGGTTATCTCACACTCAACGGTACCACTATCAACAGCGGTATTGACACAGACTTGTTAGATGTAGCTTATGGCGGTGGTGGCAACACTTATGTTGCTGTTGGCGCTACAGTCAATTCCTCAACCAATGAAATTTATTACGCTCCTGCTGCCAACGTATCCGGAACATGGTCAGTGGCCAATACTGCTGGCTTCTCGGGTAACTTGCGTGCCGTGGCCACCGACGGAACCGATTATGTGGCTGTAGGCGACAACGGTAATGTCTTAGTAGGCGGAGCCAATACTGCAGTTTGGACACAGGTAGGCAATGGCACATTCAGCGGTGCGTTCCGTGACGTGACCTATACCAGCAATTCATTTACAGCAGTTGGAGATTCGGGCACTATCTATACCACGGCTAACTTGTTGGCAGGCTTTACAGCAGCCGGTGCTAACGCCAACGTCAGCACACAACTTTTGGGCGTTGCCTCTTTGGCCAACGCTAGTGCTCAGTTTGCAGTGGGAGCCAGTGGTCGTATGTTGTATACAGGAGATGCATGGTCAACACTGTCTAATGTGTCAAATGCAAGTCTTACCACCAACACACTCAATGCTGTGGCTTACAACGGTGGCACTACAATCGTAGTTGGTGCCGGCGGTACTGTGTTACGCAATGCTTCGGATGCAGCCAGCAACGTATCTGCATGGACCGCTGTGACTGCCAGTGCAATTGCATCAACTAAAAATCTAGTAGATGTCACATATACCAACGGACAGTTTGTGGCTATTGCTGCATCTGGAGAAGTTTATGTATCTACCGACGGTAGTACCTGGACTGCAGGCACAGCATCTGGTTTGACCAGTATTGCTGCCATAGCCGGTGGGTACAATGCCAGCACTGCTGTTATTGTAGGCGCCGATGGAGGCGTGGTAGTAGGCAATCCCAATGCTCTTTGGACAACTAATCCACAAGGCGCTACTTTATCTACTTTGGCGACATCAATAAATGCTGCCAGCATCACAGGCATCACCGCAGGCGTGGTCAATAATAGACTTAATATCTACGGCGGATACACAGCACAGCCTTCGGGTGGTGCTTATGGTACTATAGTTTTAGGCGGCGATTCCAGTATGTTGAGTTTGCTTGGTATCAACGCTGGTACGTACAATGTACCTGTCACACAAGCAGGACCGCATACCAATCCTCCACGCTGGACCAGTACACTAACTACACAGCGTCCTTCAGGATCTATTTGGAACAAGACCACAGCAGTCAACAATGGAACACTGCTGACAGTCAGCAAATGGAGCACAACACTACTGCAATTTGTACAGCAGGCCTGTCCATTGTACATCAGTGATGCGGCTGTTAACAATGCATTAGATCCATCGGGCGGCGGCAAAAATATTGCTGCCGGCGCTACCTATGCACAAATCCATCCCATGACAGACACCAATGTGTTTGCTGTCAACACCACAACCAACACTGTAACCAACGGTTTGATTGGTATGCAATTATTCCAGCGTTATGCTTCGGGTCCTACCAATGCACAAGGTGTCACAGCAAATCCTACCTTTACTAGTTCTACAGATAAAACTTTCTATATCAGTGCTAGTGTCAAAGGATCCAGCGCATATGCTACTCCGGTGCAGCGCACAGTTGGGGGGACTTATAGTGCTGCAGATTTTGTCACAGCAGTGCTGAGTGCTAACCTTGATGGAGTAACTGCTGAAGTCAATGCTCAAGGATACATTATACTGTCTCATGCATACGGCGGCAGTATCCTGTTGCAAAACGGAAGCAGCAGCAGTACTATTGTAAGTCTTGCAGGTTTTGTGCCCAACGACGGTGTCGCAACCACAGTCACAGTCAATGCAAAGACCAATACTTATTTTGGCAGCACAGGCTTGGGCGGTAACGGTAGTGTTGTTGAACTCAGTAACTGGGTCGATGGCAGCACTTGGGAACTGGGAACAGAAGTTTACTATCAGCCCACAGCACCTGATCGCTTGCCTGACAACGGCACATATTGGTACTACTCGGCTGCCGATCAAGTGGACATCATGATCAAAGATGGCGGTCAATGGAAAGGTTATTATAATGTCACTGCTGATATCCGTGGCTATAATCTCAGTACAGGATTAAACACAGATGGTCCTATTATAAGTCCTACAGAGCCTACTACTATCACAGTCAACGGCAGCGAAATTCAACTGACAAGTCAAGTGGGTCAGTTGTGGATTGACACCAGCGATCTTGATAACTATCCTATCGTAAAACGCTGGCAAGAAATAGCACCCGGTGATTATCAGTGGGTGTTGATAGACAATGCTGATCAGACTGGCCAGAATGGTATTTTGTTTGCAGATGCACGCTGGGCTACTTCGGGTTCAGTTGATCCTGTTAATGATCCCATTCCTACTATCAAAAGTTTATTGACCAGTGATTACTTGGACTTGGATGCTCCCGATCCTGATCTATATCCTGAAGGTATTTTGCTTTGGAATATGCGTCGTTCGGGCTTTAATGTTAAGGCCTTTACCACCAACTACTTTACAGCACAGAAATATCCCGATGATACTTTGCCCACGTATTCGTATACCTGGGTCACAGCATCTGGTCTGCGTGACAACGGCGCTATGTATGCTGGCCGCAAAGCACAGCGTGCATTGATTGTACAGGCTCTACGTGCTGCTATTGATGTCAGTTCTGAGGCACGCGAAGATGCACGTATATTCAACTTGTTGGCCTGCCCGCAGTATCCAGAGTTGATCCAGAACTTGGTAGTACTCAACAACGACCGCAGCAACACAGCATTCATCATTGGTGACACACCAATGAGACTGCCTGCATTGAGTCAGCCGTTGCAGGCCTATGCCACCAACGATTTGGCTGGTGCGCAGGTGTTGCCTGAAGATTATGTAACCACAGGTGATCCTTATGTGGCCACATACTATCCTTCGTGTCAGACCAACAACACCAATGGTGCCACAGTGGTACAACCGCCCAGCCACATGATGCTGCGCACGTATGTTCGTTCAGACGAAGCCAGCTATCCATGGTTTGCTCCGGCAGGTACACGTCGTGGTGTGATAGACAATGCTGCACGCATTGGTTACATCAACGGTCAGACTGGCGAGTTTACACAAACCAATATGGGCCGCGACCTGCGTGACATCTTGTATGAAAACGCCATCAATCCTATCACGTTTATTCCTGGCACAGGCATCACTGCTTATGGTCAGAAGACACGTTACAATGTGGGATCTGCATTGAATCGTGTGAACGTGGCACGCTTGATTGTTTATCTGCGTACACAGTTGGCCACAGCAGTACAACCATACTTGTTTGAGCCCAATGATGCGTTTACACGCAGCCAGGTCTTGGCCACAGTGACGACGCTGTTGAATGATTTGGTAGCCAAACGTGGTCTCTATGATTACTTGGCAGTGTGCGATGAATCAAACAACACACCTGAGCGTGTGGATCGCAATGAACTGTATGTTGATGTTGCTGTTGAACCAGTTAAAACAGTTGAATTTATCTACATACCGATCCGTGTCAAGAACACAGGGGAGATCTCGGCAGGAGCATAAAATAAGGGGCGACCCTTATTTTAGCTTCCAGACCCAGGGCTAAATAACAGTAACAGGAGAAATCGAAATGCCACTTTCATCACAGACCGTACAGAGCTTGCAGAACCTAACAGTACCTATCGAAGGTCAGGGTAATCAAGGCCTGTTGATGCCCAAGCTCAAGTACCGATTCCGTGTACTACTCTACGGCTTTGGTGTTACAACAGCAACCACAGAGTTGACCAAGCAGGTCATTGACTTTGCTAGACCCAGTGTGTCATTTGAAGAAATGACTATTCCTATTTACAATTCCACAGTTTATCTGCCAGGAAAACATTCATGGGAAGCCACCACATTGAACGTTCGCGATGATGCTTCGGGTTCGGTTACAAGATTAGTAGGCGAGCAACTGCAGAAACAATTGGATTTTTATGAGCAGGCCAGTGCCACAGCTGGTGTAAACTACAAGTTTTCCATGCAGTGTGAAATACTGGATGGCGGCAACGGTGCTCTTGAGCCAGTGGTATTGGAAACCTGGAACTTGCTGGGCTGCTATCTAGCCAGTGCCAACTACAACGATTTGAACTATGGTTCCAGTGAGCCAGTAACAATTTCTCTAAGCATTAGATTTGATAATGCACTGCAAGGCGTTGATCCCACATCAGGCGGCGGCGTTGGTCAACAGTTGGGCGGAGCAGTCAGTAGAGCTCTTGGTTCTATAACTGGCGCAGGTCAAACTGGCGGCTAATCTAGGAGGGCTTGATGGCCTTCGGTAATGACTTCATAAAAGGGTTCTTGAGCGGGATCACCGGTCCTCAGCTCAAGGACTATCAACACGCATCAAAAACATTTGTACCTAACGCATTTGCTTATGCGCCCAAGGTCAAGTTTCTATTCCATTGTGTGTTCAACATCAACGGCCAAATTCCAGGAATCACGCAACTGCTGGGAGAAGCCAATACCACTATCAGCAAAACAGTCAAGAGCGTGCAATTGCCCAGTTATCAATTTCAAGTAGAAGAACTCAATCAGTACAATCGCAAACGCTATGCCAATACCAAGATCAATTACAATCCTGTTCAAATAACTTTTCACGATGACAACAGTGATCTAGTTCGTCAGATGTGGTATGCCTATTATCAGTATTATATCAAAGACAGCCAATACAGTTACAACGGAATTCCCGCCAGCAACGGCAGCGCCGGATCAGATCCAACATTTGCAGGATTTAGTTACAACTCAAACGACATCTATGCAGGCGAGCGCCAGATTGGAGACTTTGGTTTGGTAGGCGAAGGACGAGGATCACCACTACAGAAACAACCTGGTGCGTCAACCAACTTCTTCAATGACATCACTATCTTTGGATTCAATCAGCACAACTACAGTGCCTACACATTGATAAATCCTGTGATCACGGATTTTGCACACGATACTTACGATTATGCCGCCGGCGGCGAAACCATGCAGAATACCATGACCATCAAGTATGAATTGGTCAAGTACTATTCGGGCGCATTAAACGGTGCTACCAAAGCCGGCGCACCTCCAGCATTTGGGCAAACTGCTGACTATGATCAAGTTTCCAGCGCCATTACCAGACCCGGTGGCAATGCTACCATATTAGGCAAAGGCGGATTGATTGATGCAGGACAAGGCATACTGAATGACCTGGCAGCAGGCAACCCCATTGGTGCTGTTCTGCAAGGTGTGCGCACATATCAGACATTCAAAGATAAAAGTTTAAAATCTATTGCCAAGCAAGAAGTCACACAGGTTGGCACCCAGGTCTTGAGTCAAGGGGTCGAAACAGTGATAAGAAATCAAGTACCAGCCATCAACAAAACCCTAAGCTCTTTCTTTCCCACACCGCCCAAAGGCAACAATACCAATACTGTTCCGCAGACCAACACACCTAGAATCAGTGGCGGCAACTAATCCTTAGTTTGGTAAAATACACAAGGTAAATATTCATATGCCTAGCGTAAACAACCCAGACAATGTGAAAGATCGAACCAGTGCTGTGTATCAGCAGTTTAATGCTGCCTACGACGGCATCTATGGTTATGGTGTAGATCAAGATACCTATGATTATACTTTGGGTTATTTTGAAAAAAATACCAACAACAAACAAGCCGCTGCCGCATTTACAGACAATCTTTTTAGGATTGCAGCAAATTTCCAAAGCAACGGTGAAAACATCACTGTTCAAGATCTGTTACAGCAGATCAACAACAGCCAGGGCATAACCATTGACACGCTAATGGCCTATTGGTTGAATCAAATCCAAAGCACCAGCACACTGTTGGGTACTGTGCGCAAGTTCAGCAGTAACTACTACGTGACCAGGACCATACTAGATTGAAATGTCCAAGTTTGCTCAAGGGGAATTTGTACCCCAAAATCCCGACAAGTACGTAGGCCTAGGTCGTCCCAGATATCGTTCGGGCTGGGAGTTGAGTTTTATGAACTTCTGCGACAACAACAAAAACATCATCAAATGGGCCAGCGAAAGCATACGCATTCCTTATCAAAACCCCGTGACAGGCAAGCAGACCATATATGTGCCTGATTTTCTGGTGCAGTATCTGAACAAGAAAAATCAAATCTGCACTGAGGTAGTGGAAATCAAGCCCAAGAAGCAAAGCATCATTGAAAGCAAGGCCAGCAATAGAGAACGCTTGACTGTGGCCATCAACTATGCCAAGTGGGACGCTGCTACCAAGTGGTGCCGCAGACAGGGTTTGACTTTTAGGGTAGTCACAGAAGAAGACATATTTTATCAAGGAGGTCGTAGGTGACCAAAAAATTAGAAGAATTGTTTGAATTACCGCAGGACGAAGAAACCGTGGTGGAAACTCCTGCTGTACAGATCGAATCAGAAGATGTGCCCGTTACTGCCACAGCGTTGGCCAACTTGGAACGCATAGAGTCGGCCCTGCCTGCTGTCAAGGGCCTGGAAGCAGCCGACACTGAAATTGACGAGTTGGTGGGCTTGGCCAAAGAAAGCTACGAAGATTTGATGAATCTAGGCATGCAAGTGGACAGCAGATATGCAAGTGAGATATTTGCTGTGGCTGGTACCATGTTGGGCCACGCTATCACTGCCAAAACAGCCAAAGTAAACAAAAAACTGCGTCAAATCGACCTGCAACTCAAACACGCCAAACTCAAAGGCGATCAACTGCGTCAATCAGAAGACTCAGTCAGCGGACAGGCTGCTATACCCACAGCAGAAGGCGTGATTTTAGATCGCAACGAACTCATGCGTAGGCTAAAAGAAGGCGAAGTAAAACATTAAAAACGCTAAATAAATCATAAACTAGGAATGACCTATGAAAAGTTTTAAAGAATACCTAATAGAAGATGCCAGGGAGTTCAGTTACCGCATAAAAATTGCCGGTGAACTGGATGCCAAATGCCAGGCAGATATCAAGCAACGCCTAGACAAGTACGATGTGGTGTCAATGAGCACGGCCAAAAAAACGCCTATCCTGGCCACACCTTCGGATTTTCCTGGCTTGAAAAACATCGAAATCAACATTATTGATTTTACATTCAAGTATCCGGCCAGCCTAGATGAGATCCAGCAGCAGGTTCACTTGTGCGGTGTGCCAACTGCCAACATCGTGGTAGTGGATCGCAAGTGGGACGACAGCATTGAAAAGGATGCCGAAGGACAGTTGGATACAGAAAAAACCAGCGAAAAAGATTCTTTGTTAATGACCACAGATCTAGGCGCACCCAGTGCCGAGCAAAAAGAACTCAGCAAACGCTATGCCACTAGAGATGCTGCCATGGCAGCAGAAGCAGCCAAAGACGGTGCAAAGTTTGAAGTAGCCGGTGGTAAAACACCCAAAGCAAAAACCACCAATGACTTGCCACAGGACAATACCAGTCCTTTCAGTCGAGTAAGCCGCCCTGCCAAAATGCGTGCCGGCGATATGACCATCAACGTAGGAAAATAATCATGAACATTTACAACGTATTAGACAAACTCAAAGCCATTGCTGAAAAAGATCCTCACTATCGTGATGCGGCCAACAACACTCAGGCATATGGTTTCAAGACTGTGAGCGAAGGTGTGCATGGTGAAACCTGCAACGAATGCGGTATGTATGAAAGCCACTGCGAGTGCCCCGAAGGCGAAGTCATGGAAGGCGACAAGCCGGACTTCTTGGATCTTGACAAAGACGGCGACAAAAAAGAATCCATGAAGAAAGCCGCAGCAGACAAAAAAGAAGTTAAAGAATCGCCTGAACTCAGAGGCATACTCAAGCACGCTGGTATCACCATGATCACACCCTCGGGCACCATGGCCAATCAAGCAGATAGCCTTGTGGAAAGCATAAACCGCACAAAGTCTATCCTGAATGAAAACTATTCGGGTGGATTGAATCTAACACCTGTGGCTGAAGTTGGTTACAGCGCCAAGAAGGCCAGTGCTGGAAAAGACATTGGCAAGCCTGGCAAGAATTTTAGTAAAATTGCAAAGTCAGCCGGTGAGCGCTATGGCAGCAAAGAAGCCGGTGAAAGAGTAGCAGGTGCTGTGTTGGCCAAACTACGTGCCAAAGAATCTGTGGGCGAAGATACCATGGATGAATCTGCACTACAAGCATATCTCGGCAAGAAAAAATATGGCGAGGAAGGCATGAAAGCTTTGCAAAAAGCCGGACGTGACCACGCTAGCAAAGAGACCATGGCCAAGATTCGCACACGCTATGACAAGATGGATGAAGCAGGCATGGTCACCGATCCACAGAGCAATGATGAAATGGGAGCCTATGATCCTCCCCTAGGTGAGGCCAATGTCAATATGCCCGACACCGGCGATGACGGTCGTAACGCAGCAGGAGTCACACTTGGCGAACAAGAAAAGACTCACAAAGGTGGCACCGTGACTAAAACAGCCACTGGTATCAAACACAAGGCCAAAGAGATAGACTGGGAAAATGACAAAGACGATGACGAAGATGAACAATCAGATGAGCCACGTGGCCGCGGTCGTCCCAAGAAAAAAGAATCTGAAAAAACTTCTGCAAGTTTACCCTGGGGCGGCAAAGCTCCCAAGGCCAGTCAATACAAACTTCCCAAACACAAAGGCACAACCTGGGGCATGAAAGGCGGCGAAAAATTTAGTCGCACAGTCAAAGAAGGAATCGAAGCAGCCAACATGATGATAGCGGAATCGTATCCTTCGTGGAAGCGTGAAATCCGTGCAGCTTATCCTGGTGTTGCGTTCAATGGCAATGCTGTTAAATGTCAGGCCCTGGTCGAAGGTGTTGAAGTTGCTGCCTTTGCTGCTCCTATGACAGAAAAAGCACCTCCGGGTGACAAGTATGAGCGCATGGTCAAGCATATCAAACAAGGCTATGCCAAAGATGGCAAACTAACGCCACAAGAAAAATCCATCGCTTATGCCACAGCGTGGAAGAAGAAAAATGCAGACATGGACGAAGGTATCCTGTCAGGCAAAGATTTACCTTGGCAGCAACCAGGCGATCCCACATTGACCAAAACCATGACACAGGATTATAAAAAAGACATCAAAGATCCTGGTCAGCGTGTGCTACAACGAGCCAAAGACATGGCACTTGAATTGCCTGTGAAAGAAGCTTCTACCGAGACCTTTGTCACCGACAAAGGCAACCGATACACCTATGTGCTGGGCGACGATGAGATGACTTCACAGATCATGTTCAATGGCACTGAGATACATCTGCAGTATGATCCCAACATGCAGGCCTTCGACCCCCAAGAGTCTCGTGCCAAAGATCCTATATTGAACAAATGGTTGAAACAGCAACAACCTTTCGGAAGCGACGAAGACAGCATAGATGATTTCGTAAACCGAGCTGTGGCTCATGTGTCTCGCGGTTCAGTCAAAGAAACCGATCTCGACGAAGTCAGCAAAGGCGAATATCTTAAACAGCAGGATGCACAAGCCGAAAAATCTGGCAAAGATACATTCAAGGCTTTTGGTCAGGATTTCAGCACCAAAGAAATCGACGAAACCATTGCTGTGTTGGAGCGCATGAAAGCATTGGCTGGTATGCCAGTCAAGGAAGAAAGTGATGCCGAAAAAGACGACAAAGCAGAAAAGGCTGCTGAAAAAGTAGCCAAAGATGTGGAGTACGACGACAAACGTGATCACGACAAAACTGATGCTGAAAAGCGCGACGACGACGCAGAAGAAGATGGCGAAGAAGTCAAGAAAGACATCGAGTACGACGACAAAAAAGATAGCAAAGAAAAAGACGAGGACAAAGACGACAAAGAAGAAAAGGTCGATGAGTCAGAAACATCCAAGTCCGGCTACTATGGCAAAGGTGTCTACGAATCTTATGAAAGTCAGTTCCAGCAAATGGTTGCCGAAGACATTACAGTCAGCACCAATCAAAGCAGCGCAGGCGACGACACAGTTACAGTCACAGCCACGCAGGATGATGCACATAGTTTAGTTGAACTGCTTAAGATGGCTGGTATGGGCCGCGAGATGTATCAAAAATACGATCCCAGTACCTGTGCAGAAGAAGCAGTAACAGAAGAAAATTCAGGTAATACAGCAGACGCTACAGAATACGGCGATGTTGATGAGTTGGTCAATCGTCTCAGTGGCGGTCTCAATGGTATGAAACTTCAGTATGCCAAAGGCTACAAAGGAGACAACGATATTACCACGCTTAAAGGACAAGCAGGATAATGCGCAGCCTAAAAGATTATCTCACCGAAGCCGAAGATTATCTTACCAAGCCAGCAGTGGGTGATGTATTTGAAATTGAAATCGCTAGAGATGAAATGCTGATTTCTGGCTATATCACTGAATGTGTTGACGACGGTATTGTTATAGAATTAGACGATCGTGGCGTGGCATTGTTGGAAGGCTATGGATATGTTGCTGATGCAAAATCTGCATTAGGCAAAATTGATTCGAGATTCAAGTCACTGTCAGGTCGTTCTTTAGGAGACGCTGCTCGCGAGTACGGCGACGAAGCTGATCGTCTGCAAAAAGAAATTGACGCTCAGCAAGCAGAAATCGATCGCCGAGCAGACAAAGACATTCCTTTCACACCCGACGAAAAAATCACAAACAAAGATCAATTTGGTAATGTAATTAAACATAAAGCAAGACATCTTGCACGTAAAGGCCTATCCCAGGCGCAGATCCAAAAGGAAGATCTCACAGCCGATCAAGAAGGTACCATGACCAGTGCAGATTTAGAAGAAGCAGAGTATCGTGGTCGCAAAGTCAAACTGGGCAAGCCCATGCAGGGTGATGTAAAAAAATCCAAGGTGTATGTTCGTGGACCTAAAGGCAACGTGGTCAAGGTCAACTTTGGCGATCCCAACATGAAGATCAAAAAGTCAAATCCCAAGCGTCGTAAAAGTTTCCGTGCAAGACACAACTGTGACAATCCAGGACCGCGCTGGAAGGCACGTTATTGGTCGTGCCGCGCTTGGTAATCAAAGGAAAATAAAATGGCAGTCAACGTCTATACCAGTCTCAGCAACGCAACAGTTTATACCGATAAACTACGCATCAGCACCAATACCGCGGTAACTTATCAAGTGTATCAAGTGGCTCTGGTGGATGGCAGCATCTATGGCAATGCCAATGTGGTTATTGGCAACACCACACCCGCCGGAAACCTTTATACTACTCCTATGCAGATTCCTGCTGCTACCACACGCGATGTCTACTGCGGCGCTCAAAACAAAGTTACCGTCGTAGGCAGTGGATACACAGCCACAGAGTTAGGCACAGCCAGTTCAGCATTGGCCGGTGTCATTGGTGGACAAACCATAATCTAAAATGCGTGCCCGTGAGTTTATCAGTGAGCAAGCTCACGGCAGTCTGCAACCAGGCGTAGCAGACGCATTACCATCCACATTTATCATTCCGGGATTGCCTAATCAAAATTCATACGTGCAGTATCGCTATGGCGTAGCACTAGCAGGTGCTGGCGCTAAAGAAGCACTGGAAAAAGAAGGCAGCGATACATTCCATAAAGAGTCTCCCTGGGGTGATGGTATGATTGTTGTTGCCTACGATGAAAGCGAAGTAGCGTTGATGAAAAAAGCCTTGGCCATGATGAACGTGGGCGGCGCAACGCAATTATCAACAGCAGCAAGTGAAGAATCATCCACCACAGGAAAGAAAAGTCCAGTGAGAGCAGTCAAAGGTGTGTTGAAATGAAAGCACACGAAATTATTGTAGAAGATGCACAAAAACTCAAAGCAGTTGTCACTGATTTGATAAATCAAACCAATGATGAATCTCTGCTTAACAAAGTTTACAATGCTCTCAAATCTAGCGATGTTGTTGGAAGAATAAACACAGCAATGAAACAGGATGTTGATGCAAAAAAATTCTTGGATATACTTACACAAGTAGTGTTGAATACTGAGGGCACAGTAGATGAAAAATTATCTTTTGCTGACAATTACTCCAAAGGTTTTATTGATATCAAGAATTTGTTTAGTAAAAGCAAAGTTGGTTATGATCAATTTGTAACTCCCGGTTTCCCGCAACGTGTTTTTAACAATCTAGTTCCAATTATTAAACAAGGTGTTGGTCCCGGAGAATTAGCATTCAGCATCATGAGTCCAGACATACGATTTACCGGGCAAGAATCCGGCGGCGGAGATTTAGAGGTAAAAGATGTTGGTTTTGTAGAACTCAAGACTGAACAGAAGAGTGGTGGACGTTGGATCAATCCGCGCAAAGCCAATATGAGCCTTAATGCCATAAGAGAAGCACTCATGGATGTCAGCGGATTTGATATACCACAGCGAGTCAATGTAAATGCTTGGTTACAGATACGTGAATATCTCAAACAAAAAATTGGGCTAAAACCAGCTCAGATGAAAAAATTATGTGATCTTATTGCTCAGGCCACTTTTAACAAAGTAGACAATAGTATGTATGCTCGGGCCCTAATGAATGGTTCAGCACAAGACATCAAACAGGCTGTTATCACTGTTGGATATGCCAACTATCAGGCATATTCTGGATTCAATGGTCTATTGATAATGAGCGTGCCAAGACGAACAGCACAATATTTTACTTCGATTGAAGAATTATTGCCTAACATCAAATCAGATCAACCATACATACTTGCTCCGGAGGGCGAGATGATGCCAAGGATAAAAGTTACAGTATGAGAGCACACGAATTCATTACCGAAGGCAAAAGGAACAATCGGCGTTCTGCCGCCCGCCACGAGTTTGAAATGGCACATCCAGGATTGGTAGGTCCCGGCGGTTCGGGCGATGTATATTGGGGTAGATACTACGACTTCTATCGCGTGTGTTCATTGGCCGGTATGGACCCAAAAGAACTTGATAAAGTAGATGACATCGGTTTCTTTGGTAACTTGCCGCTGTTCAGCGCATACACCGAATACGATCGCGAAAAGCTCATCGCTATAATGAAAAAGCTAGACATGAAACCCGAAGAATATATAGAAAAAGGCAGTCTAGAAGCAGATTACGTCAATCGCACCAGCCCAGTAAAGTCATTCCGGGGTTACGGGCAGTAACCATGTGCATCATAGTTGCAAAATACTTTCCTGGCATAGGATGGGCCGGCGCCAAGAATCGGGATCGCAACTACACTCCTGTATTAGATTTCATCGAAAGCGAACAGCAAGGTGTGGATCGCATGATGATGCACGATCGTGTCACTGGCTATAAAGAAGGTATCAACAGTGCCGGGCTTAGTATACTAAACACCAGTCTTGATGTCTACGACGACGAAAGCGAAGTGGAAGCCGGCACAGAACATACCAGTCCCGATGGCAGGATCATAGCACAGGCTTTGTTGTATCAGGATCCCTTGGATGCTGTGAAGTTGTTGGTCAAACGACAACTAGGTGGCTGCACCATAGTGTTCAATGCGGATGATTTATATCTGATAGAAGCCACTGACGATGACGGCAAAGGGCCTTTTAGATCTACCGTGAAAAAAATTGCCAAGAAGAACACAGTGGCCAGAAGCAATCACGGACTATGGATGCCCGACGCAGGGTATCAATGGAAACCTTCAAACACCAGCGAAACTATCAGCAGACTCAGCAGCGAAACCAGATTACTGCTGGCCGAACAAGTGGTCAAATCTGCCAAAAAACCCGAAGATCTAGTAGACGGAATGTGCCAAGTATACATAAATGATGCCCAACTAAATATCATGAGAACCAGCACACAACGAAAGAAGATGAGGACTACAAGCCAACAACTGTGTGTGCCCAAGGAGCGGACTTTGTATTGCCGCCCTATCAGTAGTCACATGGAATTTGATTTTTGGCGGCTCAATCGTCCCGACACCAATGTCTGGGTTGAGATATTGAGCAATCGTGCGCTGTGGCAAAACACACACGTTGATCCGCCCTTTGGTCATATGAATATGAAAGATCTATAATGAGAGCACGAGAATTTGTTATTGAAGCCAAGTTCGGCAGCGCAGCCGATGTACCAGCCGACGCAGATAAACTGCCCAAGTCGCACAAGTCTGCTATCAAAGGCGCTATCTCCATGCCTGATATCAGTCAGACCAAACAAGGTGGCAGTCCTTATACGCAATGGCGTTTTGGTATAGCAATGGCAGGCGCTCCAGACTTTCCCACACCACCAGCAGGTGCCTTTGCTGGAGATCCATTGTTGGCAACCTATACTGACGAAGATCTAAGAATTATCAATGCAGCAGCCAAGTCAGTGGGTGCCGGCGAAGTTAAAAAACTCACAGACAATCGCAGTACCGAAGCTGAGCACGTACATAAAGTAAGTCCCGTCAAGGCATTCCGTGGATATGGACAGTGATCTTTCATTGTCTATGAAACCTGTACTAATACTCCAACATCAAACTCCCGAGTGGCCAGCATATCTCGTTACTTGGTTAAAACAACACAATATTCCCTATGAAACATACAATGCCGGATCCAATCAGGCCTTTCCGGCCAGTATAGAACCTTACTCGGCCATGGCTATCATGGGCGGCGGTATGAGCGCCAACGATCCCTTGTTGTCAAATCGTCAGGCAGAAATATTGATATTGCAGGCAGTGCTTAAAGATCGTCCAGTGATAGGTCATTGTCTAGGTGGACAACTGATGAGCCGAGCACTGGGTGCCAACATTACTGCCAGTCCACAACCCGAAATTGGTTGGCAGCCTATTGAATACGAGTCTGATCCACTGGTCAATCATTGGTTTGGACCCAATCCCACCGCCATGATCATGCAATGGCACTATGAAGCCTTTGCTGTGCCCACCGGAGCCACACGTTTGGCCACCAGTGCATCTTGTCCTAATCAGGCCTGGTGCTTTGGACCTCATCTGGCCATGCAGTTCCATATTGAAATGGATGTGGCAAAAGCACAGGCCTGGGCAGCAGATGAAGATCCCACCTGGGCTGCGGCACGCATCAGATACTCGTCGGTACAAAGCGGACAAGACATACTCAACGGCATTGATCCATATCTGGCACAGCATCAGTCTACGGCCGACCATATCTACAGCACATGGTTTGCTCAAGTATCAACATAAGTCCTCCAAAAAAACTAAAACACATCAATCTAGCGCATAACTAATAGAACTATGCTAGAACCCATCAAACTTAAATTTTATAACGAATTCATTTATACTCAGTTAGACGAACATCTGCCTAACGAACGTGATGAAAAAATTACAACTCAAATCATCGAAAATATAGTGCTACCTTTGAATATTGCCAAAGATGCAGATATCAAAGATGTGGGTTCGGGATACGGTTATTTCCAAATTGAAATGCTAAAACATGGATATACCAATATATGCTGTTTAGATTACAATCTCAATACCGTGCGTAGTCTACAAGAAAGAAATTTAAATTTTGATCGCAGGGATATGAGCTTCTTGCCAAACAAAGACGAAGCTGTAGATTTTATCTTTGCCAGACAGTGTATCCAACACAGTGTATTTCCATTCTTTACTCTTATGGAATACAATCGTATTTTAAAATTAAAAGCACCACTGTACATTGAAGTTCCTTGCCCACAGCAGCCTGCTAATCATGAAATGGCCAAGGGAGTTTATAGTATTCTTACACTAGAAATGTGGGCAGCATTGTTTTATAAATCAGGATTTGATGTAGAACTGAATCAGGTCATGACCTTAGAATATAACAAAAAAGACTCAGACGAAAAAATCCAAGATCAGCATTTTGCCTTCCTACTGCGTAAAAAACGCCCGATGGATATCAAATAATCCAGTGCTAAATACTGGATGATGTTTGATCCATACTCTGCTGCAAAACTTCAAAAAAAAGTAGAACTTACCCCGGTTGATACCAGCCTGGCTGACATCAAGCGTCTTGCGGGCCTGGATCAGCCAGCGTCCAGTAATGATTGCTCGGCAGTCAAACCAGATCTAGCAGCAGACCTAAGACGCGTTGAACGCGAGCGTGATATCAAGCCAGGTACCAAAGAGTGGTTCAAACTTTGGTTTGCCAAACCCACACTCACCGGCGAAAGGCATTACGATGAAAGCCAGTGAGTTCTTGCCAAAAAACATGAAACTGTTTCGGGTGCGTGTTAAAATCAAACAAGTGGGCCATACGCAGATGATAGACACCACCATCACTGCGCCCAATGCCAATCTTGCTCGTCGCTTGGTCAAGGATCAGTTTGGTCATACTGCCTTGGTAGGCAATGTACAGGAAGTCAAATGAGAGCCAAAGAATTCGTCCGTAGAGAAGACTACGATCCCAATGCCACGCCGCCAGGTCCTGAATTCAAACCTACCATGCCTGCAGGCACAGTGCGTGTGGATGTCAGTGATGTGTACGATTGGTACAAACTAGGCCAGCATATCAGCAATCTCAAAGGCCTTGGCCGGCATGACTTTGGTAAAGGACCACCCAGCGCGATCATTAACTTTGGCAGTGAAGAAGCCGAGCACGAGTATATAAAAGATTTAGAACGCACAGGATTGACCACTACCGATATAGATCCTGTAGATCCCAGCCAACCCAAGGCTATGCGGCGTCAAAAAACCGATCCCACATACAATGTTGGGGAATCCGAATCGCAACAACAATCCAAGCCACATCTGTATCTAGACATGGACGGTGTGCAGGCTGACTTCTTCCTGCAGTGGGCCAAGATGTTTGGATTCAAAAATTATCGAGACATGGGCGATGTGGCTGCACAAACGGCCAACATCATGAAACTGGTTGACAAAGGCGACGAGTTCGTAGAAGAATTTTTTGCCACCTTGCCCATGCTACGCGGTGGTGCAAAACTCTTGTCCTGGCTACAACAACACAAAATACCTTACACAATCTTGTCGGCACCATTGCGCATGAGACACGAAGCCAGCACAGCAGGCAAGCGCCGCTGGCTAGACCGGCACACCCCCGGTGTCAGCCAAGATGCTATCTTTACATCAGACAAACACCGGTATGCCATGAAAGGTGGCAGACCCAATGTGTTGGTCGATGATCACGGAGAAAAGATAGCCAAATGGCAGGCCAAAGGCGGCATAGGTATCAAGCACGACGACGCTACCACTGATAGCACCATTGAACAACTGTCAAAGATCTATTTGCAGTGATAGATCTTTGGTAGTAAATACCTACATGAGTAAAAACACAGTAGAGATAATCAAGAGCCCGTATGTTCGCAGCCACTGGTCTATAGAGCAACAGGCCGAACTGGCCACTTGTATGGATCCCGTAGATGGTTATCTTTACTTTATGGATAACTTTTTTTACATACAGCATCCGGTAAAAGGCAAGATACAGTATCATCCCTGGGACTATCAAAAACGCCTGATCCACAACTATCACAATTATAGATTCAGTATCAGCCTCATGCCTCGCCAGACTGGTAAATCCACTTCGGCCGCAGGTTATCTATTATGGTATGCCATGTTTGTTCCGGACTCCACCATATTGATCGCGGCACACAAGTATCTAGGCGCACAGGAGATCATGCAGCGCATACGATTTGCTTACGAAGCCTGTCCCAATCATATACGAGCAGGCGCTACCAGTTACAACAAAGGCAGCATAGATTTTGACAACGGCAGCAGGATAGTAGCACAGACCACAACAGAAAACACAGGCCGAGGTATGTCAATCTCATTGCTGTACGCAGACGAGTTTGCATTCGTGAGACCCAGTATCGCGCAGGAATTTTGGACATCCATATCCCCCACTCTGAGCACAGGTGGTAAAGCCATTATAACCAGCACACCCAACTCTGATGAAGATCAGTTTGCCCTGCTGTGGAAGGGCGCTAACAAAACAGTTGACGAGTTTGGCAACCAGACCGACCTTGGCATCAACGGATTCAAGGCATATCAGGCAAACTGGCGAGAGCACCCCGAGCGCGGCGATGAGTACGAAGAACAGATGCGCAGCCAACTGGGCGAAGATCGATTCAGGCGAGAAATCTTGTGTGAATTTGTCATTGCCGACGAAACACTGATCAATGCCAACACACTGTTTGAACTGGAAGGACAAGAGCCTGTGTTCAAACACGGACAGGTTCGCTGGTATCAACAGCCTATAAAAGGCAAGACATATGTGGTGGGCCTGGATCCCAGCCTAGGCACCGGCGGCGATGCTGCTGCCATACAGGTGTTCGAAGCCAATACCACCAGCCAGGTAGCAGAATGGCGACACAACAAAACCGTCATACCCGATCAGGTCAAGATCATAGCAGAAATCTGCAGATACATCGAAGGCATCACCAAGGAACCGCAGAACATTTACTACACAGTGGAAAACAACACCATTGGTGAGGCGGCCTTGATCAGCCTTAGAGATTTTGGCGAAGAGAACATACCCGGCAGTTTCATGCACGAACCTGGAAAAAAACGCCGCGGGTTCAATACCACGCACAGCACCAAAATCACAGCCTGCGCCAAACTCAAACACTTGCTGGAATCTCGGCGCATGAAACTACACAGCCGCCCCTTGATATCTGAACTAAAAGTGTTTGTGGCTTCGGGCAACAGTTACAAGGCCAAACCCGGCGACACAGATGACTTGGTTATGTCAACTATACTGTGTGTAAGGGCCATGGACGTTATACAGAGTTTTGACGCAGAAATAAGCCAGCACTGGCGCGATCATGACGAAATTATACAGCCCATGCCCTTTATAGCCATCATGTGATTTTAATAAATACAATATGCCCCAAACCAAAGACAACATAGCACAACAATTGTACAACCTGCTCACAGCCAAGGGTTTTGATGTCAAAAGCCTCAACAACACAGGCAATCAAGACACGGCCATACAAGACAGCGATATATTCAGTTTTGACTTTGAGCACAACGGTACCAACTATGGTTCCGTGGTCATAATCTTAAGTCCAGATCTCAGCATAGAATTGCTGGTCACAGATGCCATTGGCAAACACATGGACAACGATTCAGGCGCCAGAGATGCTTGGTTTGCTTTCATGCAAGAATTACGCAACTTTGCAAGACGCAAAAGTCCGGACTTTAAAATATCAGATGCCAGCCAACTGCCATATCGTTTGAAACGTGCAGAGTCTGCCAACTTGGCAGAAGGACGCTATTGGGGCAGCAAACACATCAGCCGCACCACTGGTCCACAGAAGACCAAACTGAGAATACGTCACAACCGTGACATCAACGAAGGTGATGCTAGATTTAGACACATACAAGAACTTTTTATAGAAACCGAAGATGAACAGAGATTCAAACTGCCCTTTACCAGTTTGGTAGGAGGCCGCGCCATGGCACGCCATTGCGCCGAAGGTGGCAATCCTTGGGATCCAGTGGGACAGAATATCACCAAGATGGTGAAAGAGTGTGCGGTCATGGGCAATTTCCTGCGCAGAGTATCTGCAGGCAACTGGGCCAACACGCCACAGATTGAACTGGTAGAAGCTGCACGCCGTCATTATCAAGAGCAGAGAAAACGCCTGAAGAGCCTGGCAGGTCGCAGAGGCTATCAGACTCACGTGAGCAATTTTGATTCATCCTCTGATGTTGCTGTGACTGAGAGCACAGTACAGGCCATCAAAGAACTGTTTTGCCAAGCACCCAATCAAGAAATGGTAGCAGAAGTAGCACCCATACTGGGCACCATGGCTGAAGCAGACCAGTTTGAAGCCTGGGCTGATAGTTTGCTAGAAGGCACTTGGTCCTTGCCCAAAGACAAAGAAGCCGAAGATCAACTGATCGAAATCATGAGCCAGCCCTTGAAACTGGGCGCCAATGCACAAAATGCCACAGGCAAGCTGTATGACTTGCTGGGCGATGATGTGCTGTTTGATATGTTGAGCGATGCTGCCGAATCTGATCCCGAAGCAGATGCAAGACCCATCATACTGCAATGGATGCAGAACCAAGGCGCCGATCATCAATCAGTGGCCAGGATATCGCAGAAGTTAACCAACACACAACAAATCGATGCCAGCGGTGGCGCACCCAAGATCAAGAGTGTGGTTCGCGAACCTGACGCACAACCGGATCCTGCAGCGGTACAACGAGAACTTTCGGGCGTGACACAACGCCAAGTTCCGCCAAATTCTGTTGGCTTCAAGCCTTAAAATCAAGTACTGACATAAATAAAATCGAACCCATGCTGGCATGATCGAGTCATAATCATGCTGCATCGAAAGTGAACCGTTATGACAGATTTTGTAACTCTCGCGAATACCATTATCCGCGACTGGTGGTTGTTGATATTTTTCTTTTCTCTTGGTGGAATCTGGTGGCAGCTCAAGCACTGGTTCAATCAGGTCAATGCCAATATGGATTACGTGACCAAAGAACACGAAGCACAAAACCAAATCCTCAGCATCCTACACGAAAAAGTCATCAACATCGAACAAGACGTTTCCGAAATCAAAAGAGAACTATCCACCGTACACGAAGAAGTACACGAACAAGAAGTCAAACTGGCTGTACTAGAGCATCAAAAATCTCCTGCCAAAAGACGCAAAGTGGCTTCTGCCTAATCTGGCAAAAAAACTACCAAAAAAATACACTTTGTCATTGACCTGACTAAATAATATTGTTACACTTGCAGAATGCTTGTGTATCTAGGCATAAACATAGACCAACTTAGGCAACGAAAGGACAAACCTACAATGGCAACATCAATGGCAGAAATTCGCGCCAAACTGCAGGCGCAAGAGAATCGTACACAAGGTTCTCAATCCGGTGGCGGTGATAATTCAATTTTCGCACACTGGAACTTAGAGGAAGGCAAATCCGCAGTCCTCAGATTCCTCCCAGACGCAAACTCCAAGAACACATTCTTTTGGATCGAACGAGCAATGATCAAATTGCCTTTCGCTGGCGTCAAAGGAGAAATGGATTCTAAACCCACAGTGGTCCAAGTACCTTGCGTGGAGATGTGGGGCGACTCGTGCCCAATCCTCGCAGAAGTACGTGGATGGTTCAAAGACCCTAGCCTGGAAGAAATGGGTCGTAAGTACTGGAAGAAACGTAGTTACATCTTCCAAGGCTTTGTACGCGAGTCAGAACTTGCAGAAGACAAACTTCCAGAAAACCCCATCCGGCGTTTCATCATCAGCCCGCAGATCTTTACCATTATCAAAGCGAGCTTGATGGATCCCGAGATTGAAGAACTGCCAACCGACTATGAGCGTGGCCTGGATTTCCGTGTTTCCAAGACCTCAAAAGGTGGTTATGCAGATTACAGCACCAGTAAATGGGCACGTAAGGAAACGTCACTGACGCAGGCCGAACTTGAAGCGATTGAGAAATTCGGTTTGTTTGACCTCTCCAGTTTCTTACCGAAGAAGCCAACCGATGTAGAGTTGAAGGTAATGAAGGATATGTTTGAGGCCAGCGTTGATGGCAAACCTTATGATCCCGACCGTTGGGGTGCTTACTTCCGCCCTGGTGGTATGGCGGCTCCGGCTGGTTCCCCGGCGCCATCTGCCCCAGAAGAAGCAAGCGCCACTTCTACCCCGGCCCCGGCCAAGGCAGCATCATCTTTTGACGAGGATGAAGACGCTGCTTCGGCGCCAGTGGCCAAACCCGCGCAGGCATCTGGTTCAAATGCCCAGGACATCCTGGCTATGATCCGCGCACGTCAGCAAAAGCAGTAATCACGACTCTTGACTGATAGCAGGGGTCACAGTATACTTGTACTGTACCCCTGCACCTTTACCAACAAGGACCAACAAAATGGCAAAAAAATCTATATCTAAAATCTCTGACAAATTGGCAAAAGTATCTGACAGTTTTACTGTACAGATGTATGACAACGGCTTTATGTTTGAAATCTCCGGACGCAACTCTGAAGAAGATTGGCGCAGTGTAAAAATACTTTGCAACACCCAAGAACAGTTGATCGCGCTGATCAACGAAGCCACAGAAATCACGAGGGACGAATAATGGGCAAGCCCTTTGACATCAGCAAGTTCCGCAAGGACATTACCAAAAGCATTGAAGGGCTCAGCATTGGTTTCAATGATCCCACAGACTGGATCAGTACAGGAAACTTTGCGCTGAACTACTTGGTATCTGGCGATTTCCACAAAGGCATACCCTTGGGCAAGGTCACTGTGTTTGCTGGTGAATCGGGCGCAGGCAAGAGTTATATCTGCTCAGGCAACTTGGTACGCCACGCACAGCAACAGGGTATTTTTGTGGTGTTGGTAGACACAGAAAATGCCCTTGATGAGGACTGGCTCAAGGCTCTGGGAGTGGACACGGATGAATCAAAGTTACTGAAATTAAACATGGCCATGATCGATGACGTGGCCAAGACCATTACCAGTTTCATGGCAGACTACAAGACCTTGCCCGGCGATGACAAGCCCAAAGTTTTGTTTGTGATAGACTCGTTGGGTATGTTGCTCACGCCCACAGACGTGAACCAGTTTGAAGCCGGTGACTTAAAAGGTGACTTGGGTCGCAAACCCAAAGCACTCACAGCCCTGGTGCGTAACTGCGTGAATATGTTTGGAAGTCACAACGTGGGCTTGGTAGCCACCAACCATACATATGCCAGCCAAGATATGTTTGACCCCGATGACAAGATCTCGGGTGGTCAAGGCTTTATCTATGCGTCAAGTATCGTGGTAGCCATGAAAAAACTCAAACTCAAAGAGGATGAGGATGGCAACAAAGTTTCAGAAGTGTTGGGTATCCGTGCTGCCTGTAAGGTAATGAAAACACGCTATGCCAAACCCTTTGAATCAGTGCAGGTCAAGATTCCTTATGAAACAGGTATGAATCCTTATTCGGGTCTGGTAGACTTGTTTGAAAAACAGCAGATGCTGGTCAAGGACGGCAACAGGCTGGCTTACACTACCACAGATGGCGAAATTATCAAACAGTTCCGCAGGGCCTGGGAATCAAACGAAGCAGGTTGCTTGGATCAAGTTATGCGAGATTTTTCTGCCTTGTCTATAAGTAAGAAGTCAACGGTACAAGAAGCGCCAGTCAATGAACCAGTGTCAGAACTGATCCAAGATACTGTGTCTGTGGATCCTGAGCCGTTGATCAAACGCAAGAAAAAGGAACCTGAAACAGAATGAGCTTAGATATCATAGCCGAAATCTGGGACAATGTCAAACCCAGTATCAATCCCGTGGATCGCCGTGATGCTGCCGAAGCAGTGGTAGCAACACTGTTTGAAAACAACTATGAGATTGACGACATCCGTGATGCTTTCCGCGGAGACTCAGATATCAAACGTGCTGTCAAGCAGTATGCTGAGGAGCACCTTGAAGAAGAGGAAGAAGAGGAAGAGTATGAGGAAGAAGACGAGCGCTGGTAAATGAGTTGGTACAGCAGAGTAGTAGCAGACATAGGGTCCATACCCGATTTTATTGCACACTACGAATCTGAACTCTTGGAAGCCAAGCGTGAAGTCGGCATCGGTGGCCTGGTAGAGCGTAATGTGAAAGATCTACCAGGTATCACCGAGCATAGATTCAATCAACTGCAGGAAGTAGAAGCAGTATTAAACTATCTCAATATCCAACTGCGTAAGATACGCAGACGCCATTTTCAAAAATATCTCGAGGGCTATGCTCGCGCATTAAGTAGTAGAGACGCCGAAAAGTATGTAGATGGTGAAGATGAAGTGATCGATTATGAAACTATCATCAACGAAGTAGCACTGTTGCGCAATCGTTGGTTGGGAATCATGAAAGGACTTGACAGCAAGAGTTGGATGCTGGGACACATCACCAGACTAAGAACAGCCGGTATGGAGGATGTGACGCTATGAAAATCGCAGTATGTTCCGGAGGCTACGACCCGCTACACTCGGGTCACTTGGCCAGTTTTGAAGCAGCCCGTCTGCTGGCCGATCGACTGTATGTTGCTGTGAACTCAGATGAGTGGTTACAGCGCAAAAAAGGTCGAGCATTCATGCCTTTACCCGAGCGTGTGGCCTTGGTGCGTGCATTGCGATGCGTGGATCAGGTGCTGGCATACTTTGATGACTCAGATGGCAGCTGCTGTGCCGCTCTGGAAGAGATCAAACGTCGTCATCCCAACGACACCATCATATTCTGCAACGGCGGAGACCGCACACGAGAAAACATTCCTGAGATGCGTGTGCCGGGCATTGATTTTCAGTTTGAAATAGGTGGCAACAACAAGGCCAATTCCAGTAGTTGGATCTTGGAAGAATGGAAAGCGCCCAAGACCACTAGACCCTGGGGATACTATCGTGTGCTGCACCAAGCCGCAGGCGTCAAGGTCAAGGAACTCACAGTGGATCCCGGTGCCGCACTCAGTATGCAACGACATCAAGGCCGCAGTGAATTTTGGTTGGTGGCCGAAGGTACGGCCACAGTGGATACCATAGACAGCACCACCACAGATGTTGAGCTCAACGGAGTGTTTGATCGGCACCAATACCTGCATATCTCTCGCAACGAATGGCATCAACTGATCAACAACGAGTCAAACCCGCTCAAGATAATCGAAATACAGTATGGTGAGCAGTGCGAAGAAGCAGACATTGAGCGCCGCACCACACAACAGCCTGCGGTTGACCATTAAATGCCACTGTGCTAATATACTAGAAACGCAGTAAAAATACAGTGATTTATGGTGTTGTTTTTATGCCACAGTATGGATCCTGGCATTTGACCAATAAATCAGATTTTGCTATAATAAGTTTAATATAATAAAGCAAGGAGCGCAGTATGGCACAAGTTAGAATCATAGCAGGTGAGTATCGCAATACCGACGTATCGGGTCAGGTGTTTACCTTGATCCGGGACTTTCAAACCACTGCCAAGGGTGGCAATGTGTTGGTAGAAAACGGCGGCCAATTTCCCGGCTTCCCTGAGCAGATCAAAATCAAAGTAAATAAAATTTCAGACATCCAAGTAGTCAACGGAGATAAAGTGAGCGAAACTGTACAATTTAAAAAAGCCGAACTGCAGATAGCACCGCAGGAAACTGATCAAGAAGCCATGGATCGTATCGCCACGCGATTCAGCATCCTGGACGAAATGACCCGTGCCTGTATCGCCGGCGATGTGCGTGCCATGATCGTGTCTGGTCCTCCGGGAGTGGGCAAGAGTTTTGGCGTTGAGTACCAGTTGGAAAAGGCCGGCATCTTTGACAAATTGTCAGGCAAAAAAGTCAAGTTTGAAATCATCAAAGGCGCAATGACTCCCATTGGACTTTACTGTGCCTTGTTCAAGAACTCGGACCCCAAGAATGTGTTGGTGTTTGATGACTGTGACTCTGTGCTGATGGATGACATTGCCTTGAACATTCTCAAAGCCGCCCTCGACTCGGGCAAGCGTCGTAGAATCTGCTGGAATTCAGACTCGTCAATGTTGCGCCGTGAGGGTGTGCCCGACCAGTTTGAGTTCAAAGGTTCCTGTATCTTTATCACCAACTTGAAGTTTGAAAACTTGAAGAGCAAGAAACTGCAGGATCACCTGGAAGCACTGCAATCTCGGTGCCACTTCCTGGACCTGACCATCAACACCGAGCGTGACAAGATGTTGCGCATCCAGCAGGTGCATCGTGATGCCGAGGGTGGCCTGTTTGCCGAGTACAATCTCGAGCCAGGCATCGCAGAAGAGATCTTTGCGTTTATGGCCACTAACCAGAGTCGACTACGCGAGTTGAGCCTGCGTATGTGTTTGAAGGTAGCAGACTTGGTCAAGGTGTCACCTACCAACTGGCGTGCCTTGGCAGAGAATACTGTAATGAAGAACAGTTTTTAGCAGTACCCACTGACTTCACGCTCCTGGGTCAGTGGCATTTTGGGGACGGTAGGCAACTACCGTCCTTTTTTTACGACTATGATATGATGTTCTTTGTAAATGTTAGATTGCCAGTCTGGCGACCAATGTTTGAAATATCTTGTGTGGTTAGAGAACGATTGTACCACACATGATTGCCAGTAAATGAGATTAAATTTCCAGCACCAAATGTATTGGCGGCCACCACGTATCCCAGTGTGCCAGAGTTGGGTGTGCCAAATGATGCAGCGGCCATGTAATTGCCGGTGCCTGCTCCGTTGGCTGGTAGTCTAGCTATCAGTAGATTTCCTACGATGGCAGCCGCTGCAGTTCCAGAGCCACCCATGACAGTAAATCCCGAATAGTCGTTATTAAACAGTACGTCATAATAACCCATATCGCCGGCGCCTTGGTTATTGGCATCCTGTACTTGGGAATATTGATATTGCAGATATCTTCCCAACTCTATATTGCCAGTGACTCCGTTGAGTTTGAAAATGCATGCTCCAGAAGTGGGAAACCAAACATTCCCCTGATTGTCCCAAGCAGGCTTTCTTGGCGTGCTGAATCCCTGCAGCCCTAGTCCCTCGGGGCCAGTCTCGCAGGTTTGCCATATGATATTGCCAGTATGTTGATCAATCAGTAGACCTTGGAAGGTGCTGTTACGGATACCACCCATCGCTATGTTACCTGTTGTGGGATTGATTGTAATTTGTATAGCCTCTTCAGAGAACACACTGACAGAGGTATTGGCCGTATAGTATTTTTGCCATATCACATCGGCTTCGGGAGTTATCTTTGTTAGATAAAAATTTTGTAGAGTGCCTCTGGCTGGTACACGTATCCGTCCACAGACAAATATATTTCCTTCAGCATCAATTTCTATACCACGGGCTATGCCCTGTGAGTTTGTGGTCTGTCCCGGAACATTGGCAGATTTTTGCCAGATGAAATCGCCCGTGCTGGCAGAAATCTTGAACAAGGTAAACTGTTGAATGTTGTTGGATGTTCGTGCATCAGATGAGATGTAGATATTTGCTTCGGCAGAATCTAGTTTACAAGTAAAAGGAACATCGGTATTGCCATTGACATATCGCTTGGCATAGAGAATATTGCCATTGGAATCCAATTTCAACAGGGAAACGTCCTGGGCAAACTTAGCAGTGATGAATATATTTCCATTGGTGTCTCTGGCAATGCCACCGCCAACTTGAGTGCTATTGCCGGATGTGCTGGGATTCAAAGCGTTGTTGGGAGCAGCATACAAAGGAAATCCGCCTACTAAATTACCTGTGCTGTCTATCCTGGTCCAGCCAAGATAACTATTGGAAAGATTGGAGTAGCTGGCGATAGAGTACACATTGCCATTGGCATCTTTTACAGACTGCCCTAGACTTAATCTATAGGCAGTAACCCATTGGTTCCCTGTGTCATTTTTAGATGTGTTGATCCAAAACGCTGTGGGTTCTGGTATGGGTGGAGTTGGAGCGGGACCAGAAGATGACACCGCTGTGAGATTGATGCCGCGTACATATGAACCTGAAATTATCATGATAGTGTTTCCTTTTATTTATAATAGTGGGAATGCCTGCGTGGGCGGGGTAAAGCTGGCAGTGTATCTTGCCAAACCTCGGGTGATGCGGAAGTCGTCGATATAGCCGTTGAACGGACTTTGTCCATTTCCGACCGCGCCAATACTGAAAGGAAGTGTTGATGAAGCAAGTGTTGCGGAACTTGTCGTTGCAGTGCCCGCAACACCGTTTATATAAGGGGTAAATGTGCTGCCATTTCTTACCAAGGCAATGTGATACCAAGTATTTACTACAATACCACCAATTGAAACAGCCGTAGCAATATTCCAAGATGTACCAGTTGAACTTAGGTAATAGGCTAAATTGCCAGTGGTGTTGGTATATATAGCAATTACCAAACCTGTTGTGTTGTTATCCCATCCAATCAAACGCTGATCTGCCCCCACAGTATTAAAGTACGCCCAAAATTCAATCGTAAAATTTCCCGTGGTGTTGATTCTGTTAATTTGAGAAAACGGAGATAGCAAATAATCACCAGAACCATCAAATGCCATGGACGACCCACCGAACTTGCTCTGCGCAGTGCTGATGGCAGCACCACCCACAGTTTGTAAATTGTTTTTAGAGGTAGCATCCAATATTCCGCCATTGGTAAAGTTTAACAACAATGTGGTATTGGTAATAGCAGTCAAGGGAGCAGTGGGGGGAGTAAATGAAGATGTATAGACCGCAGTTCCGTTGACTATCCTAAAATCTGCCCAGTATCCTTCGCTGCCCCATGCTGAATTTATAGCATAATCTTTGCTATTGGTGATAAACAGAGGATTGGTTCCTCCGTTGATGGTACCCCCTACAGAATACGTAGTTGGATCTACCACGCCATTGATAAAAAATCTAAGAGTGGAACCTTGTCTGGTCATGGCCACGTGTGACCATTGATTAACAGGCATACGCAGTGAGCTGGCTCTATCGGATCCATCAAAATAACTTAGTGTAAATCCAGATCCTGCTACGTAACCACCATACCCAAATACCCAAGGAGCCGCTGTGGCGCCGTTGGTCCTGGTATCAATGAATCCAGCACCGCCACCGCCAACAGCGCCGCTGGTGGTCAAGGGATATACCCACGATTCAATGGTAAAATCGCCTGTAAATGTTTTTAGTGCAGCATTGGCTGGCACTGTGAGGTAGTCGGTTCTAACCATATATTCGCTGCCGCCGACGACAGTGTTAGAATACGTTTGAGTAGGATTGAATGGTGCAAATGCCTGTACGGATGCATCACCTAAAGCAGAGATAGCAAATGCGTTGATGCTGTTGTCAATAAATCTGTTAGACTGGCAAGTTAATAAAGAAGTATTTGTTATAGCAGTAAGTGGTGATGTTGGAGGTGTAAAATTAGTAGTATAAAAAGATGTTCCCGCTAAAATCCTTAAATTACTAATATAACCATTTAAATAAGCACCTTGGTTAGTTTCACTACCCACCCATGTAAAAGCTCCTGTTCCAGGTTGGTTGGCTGTATATGTTGCTGTTGCTACAGAAAACCCATTTACATAAAGCGTATACACATTTCCATTTCTCACACAAGCCAAGTGGTTCCAAGAACCAGCTGTAATGCCATGAGTTCCGCTTACTGCTGTAGTATCATTGTTTGTACCAAATGCTAAAATAGTTTGTCCAATACGAAATTGCCACCCATCTGCCATACTCGCTGACCCAACACCAACAATTACCATCCAATTAGAATAACTTCCTGGCCAACTATCTGTTGTTGGCATAGTAGTTAAATTTACCCACGCTTCTATTGTAAAATTTCCACTGCTTATATTTAATGCCGTTGTTCGTAAGCAATCTCCACTCCCATCAAAATAACCTGACCATCCTGTTTGGCTAAAGGGTGAGAACGTACCTTGAGTGGGTGTGCCATTGCGAGTAACTGTGACACTGCTACTGCTGCTGTCTAAGAATGTATTGTTTTGAGCGCCGTTGGTGCCCGTGCCTGGCAGCAGTAGTGTTACCAAGTTGAAATAATCGTCGCCTTCTGGAATAGACACTGCTGACATAGCAGCATTTTGAACTCGACAACCTGATATGTACATTTCAATATTCTCTTATAGTGTGGGAAAGGCCTGCGTGGGTGGCGTGAAGTTAGCAGTGTATCTTGCCAAACCTCGGGTGATGCGTAGGTCGTCGATATAACCGTTTAAACCGTGAGCGCCGGGAAAACCGCCAATGTATGAAATTGCAGAATTAGAAGTGTTTGTCGAGTATGTAGCGGTTGAACCTTCTTGAACGCCATTAACGAACAATCTGACGTTACTTCCGCTTCTGGAAACCGCAAGGTGATACCAAGTGTTTAAAGCAGTTTGTGTTGTTCCTGTAATGAGAGAGCCAACGTTGTGCTGATTTATTGTGACTTTATTAGAATCATTTCGATTAACAGCAATATACAAGTAATTTGTTATGTTTTTAAGAAACATAACATCTAGATTACCTTCTCCAGCACCAGCTCGGTAATACCAACATTCTTGTGTAAAATCTCCAACTTGGTCTAGTCCAACAGAATTTGGAACAGCTAAGTAGTCCCCAGAGCCATCGAACCTCATGGATGATCCCCCGAACTTGCTCTGTGTGGTGCTGATACTGGCGTTGCCCACAGTCTCTAGTGCATTCTTGGCGGTAGCATCGATGATGCCGCCATTGATATAATTCAGTAGTAATGAAGTGCCGGAGATAGGAGGTAAAGGTTCAGTGGGCGGAGTAAAGTTACTGGAATAAACTTGTGAGTTTGTAATTCTAAAGTTGGCCAAATAGAAAGCAGTTAAACTTGACAGAACAGTATTGCCATATCCGTAGGCTATCCGAATAGGAGCCACTGAATACAGATTAAAATTGTTAGGACTGGTTTGATTAGCAGAAACATTGACACCATTTTGGTACACGTCCCAAGATGTACCATTACTTCTTCTTTGTAAGACTACGTGCGTCCATTGGTTGGCTATAAACGGAGTACTGCTTTGTATATTGCCTGAACTGGAACCAAAACCATTATTGCCTAATGTAATATTGAAACCAGTGCTGCCGCAATTTATTTCCCACCAGACTTGTCCCACTGTGCCAGTCCAAGCACCGGCTACGACGCTATTAAATGTGCTTGATGTAGCAGCAGGAAAAAACCAAAATTCTATAGTAAAGCCACCGGTACCACCACTGGGAAAAATAGCATTTGATGCCGCCTGCGTCAGCGAAAGATAACCAGTGGAACTGGTTCCTGTAAAGTATCCCGAACCGCCGTTGGTAGCAGAAGCATAGGCAGTGGTAGGGTCAAATGGTGCAAATGCCTGCACTGCGGTATTGCCCGTAACCGTTATGGCAAATGCATTGGAGGAGTTGTCAACAAAGCGGTTGCTTTGACAGGTCAAGAGCGAGGTGCCGGATACGGCAGTGAGTGGTGCAGTAGGTGGTGTGAAGTTGGCGGTGTAGACCGCGGTGCCCTTAACTACACGAAAATTACTTATATATCCATTTAAGTATTGCTGTGGCCCATCGTTGTTTGCCCCTATTGCAACAATGCTTGTTGAATCTGCGTTTCCAGCATTGGTTGATGTTGCCCCTGTTTGAACACCATTAACAAAAAATTTTACATCTGTTCCACTTCTTGATAGTGCTAAATGATACCAAGTGTTTGCTACAGGACTCCATGAAAACGATGACGATGTCCCAGAAAAGTAAAAAGTCATTGTTGACGAAGTAAATTGCCATATCCACGAAGTGTTACCGCTTTGCCATTTTGCTGCAATAGTTTGTGTGCCAGCAGTTGAGTTTAAATAAACCCAACACTCAATGGTCATATTTCCCGTTCCAAAATTTAACGCTGCATTATTAGCAACAGTCAGATAATCTCCACTACCGTCAAAATAACCTGACCACCCGGTCTGGCTGAATGGTGAGAATGTACCTTGGGTGGCGCTGCCATTGCGTGTGACAGCGAAGTTGTTAGTGCTGGAATCCAGGAAAGTGTTGTTCTGTGCTCCATTGGTCCCGGTACCAGGCAGCAGTAGTGTTACCAAGTTGAAATAATCGTCGCTCTCGGCAACAGATGTTGCGGACATTACAACATTTCGGACTCGACAACCTGATATTAACAATTCTATTTCCTTTTACTGTGTTGGGAAGG
>Ga0315909_10000064_pt1 | contig 128667 bp, 146 predicted proteins | sample LakEriMetagenome_11_FD_203527 | JGI IMG/M metagenome (GOLD analysis project Ga0315909, IMG submission 203527) | Freshwater fungal communities from buoy surface, Lake Erie, Ohio, United States - Buoy 2 MA125 | ecosystem: Environmental > Aquatic > Freshwater > Lake | place: USA: Lake Erie, Ohio... | reverse complement strand
AGAAAAAGATGCTTATTCATTTTTTAATGTAAAAAAAACTGAGGAAGAACCACCTGCACCCTTAGTTCGCCCCAATGATTAGTGTCATTACCTGCACATACAACACGCCACCCGATGTACTAGCCCGAACATGGGCATCGCTCAAAAAATAACCCAAACTGAAGAGAACCTTGCTAGTATGCCACCATGCGCTTTCATGTAGTTTCATTGCCGCACACAAACACAACAGAAGACTTTACGGCCTGCGCCTACACGGAAAAAGTCCGCAAGTTCTGCATAATGATGAAAAATCTTGGGCATACGGTATACCTTTATGCCGGAGAATTCAACGAGGCTCCATGCGACGAGCATATTATGTGCATAACCGAGGAAGAACGACTAGAAGCGGTAGGAGGAAAACACTACTCATCTGCTTCTTTTGACTACACTCTGCCGCACTGGAAAAAATTCAACAAAACAGTCGTATCAGAGATAGGTCAACGGCTAGAGCACAAAGACTTTATTTGCCTTATCGCTGGCTATGCATCAAAGCCGATTGCTGACGCATTCCCTCAGGAGCTCAGTGTCGAATTTGGCATTGGATACGGTGGCTCGTTTGCTAACTACAAAGTGTTTGAGTCATACGCGTGGATGCATTCTTGCTACGGCTCAAAAGTTACTGACCCACATGCGCTTGATGGTAAGTTTTATGACACAGTCATCCCTAGCTATATCGACATCAACGACTTCCCAACACAGGACAAACCAGGAGACTACTACCTATATATTGGTCGCTTGATAGAGCGCAAGGGGTACCAGATTGCCGTAGAGGTCTGCAAACATCTCGGTAAGCGGCTATTAATTGCCGGTGCTGGCGAACCTCCTGAGTACGGAGAATATGTCGGAATTGTTGGCACAGAGCGTCGAGCTGAACTGATGGGCGGAGCAATAGCAACATTCACACCGACAATCTACGTGGAGCCTTTTGGCACTGTAGCCGTAGAGGCTATGGCATGTGGCTCTCCAGTTATCTCGACAGACTGGGGGGCTTTTACTGAAACAGTTATAGATGGGGTCACTGGGTTTAGGTGTCACACGTTCCAAGAGTTTATAGACGCTGCAATTAACGCGTCATTACTAGATAGAAAAGCCATAGGAGAATACTCGAAGAATAGATACGGCCTGGACGCCGTTGGTCTTATGTATGACCGATATTTCAGACGTCTTCAGACACTATGGGGTGCTGGATGGTATGAACTGGGAGAAGCTACTCAGTAGTTATTGCGTGCCATTTCCCGATAGGGCATTCTGCTGCTGCGAGTTTTGTCTTTAGCTTCATAAAGCAACCGCATTGGGTGCATTGCTTTGTTGTTCGCCTAAGATAAGGACACCGGTTGCAGATAGCGAATCGAGATTCTTCTACTTCAGCCGAAACATACTCTGTGTCACTTTTAAAAAAATCTAGTGGCGTTGGTTTTTTATCGTTTTTCATTTTTGCCACCTATGCACAGCAATTGTCGGTTTACGAAATTTCCCCAACCGCTTCAAAACCTTCCAGGTCCGGAAGAATAAACTCTGTTCCGTTCCACGGGGTTCCTTCTTTTACTGGCGGATGATTTATAAATTCGTGTTCTCCATCAAATAGGCTTGCGAATGTCACGTAGTCAGGAATGAATAATTGCGGCAACCCTCCAGGGGCATCCTGTCCCCTTGATATACACGCAACGGCTTTACCATTCTTCACTGCGACTATAGACATTTCCGGAGCAACACCGTCAATTTCTGAATTGTGCTGAAAAAGCATCAGCATGTAGTGGGTTCTTTTCATCGGTATTCCTTTTATATGTATCTTTCGGTTCTATACCTATACGTTATACGAAGATATGTTTCTGGAGTCTGACCTGCAGCCCAGTCCCCCGTGATTGTTCCACCTCCGATAACTGAATACCTGTTTGTATTGTTTGTTCCGACAGGCCAGCCTAAAGCTTCATTTTCGATATTGACATTTTGGTCTGCGTGGTCCCATGTCGCGCTTCTCCACACATTGTTTCCCGTACCCCAGGAGCTGCCGCCGTTAAGTGCAAGAAACGTCGACGAGCCGCCACCGGTTCCGGTTGAAGAAGTTGCAGAAGATAGGCCAACTGATGGGTTTCGTCCCGAGGTGATGGTGTTGATAACTGGGGAAGACTGAGAGACTCGCGCATAGACAATGGCACTTCTGACACTTTCTGTCGGAGTCGAATACCAGTCATAATATTTTCGAGTCATACTTCCTCCAGTAACGGTTATAGGTTCCGTATCCCAGGTTGTATTGGTGAACTCAGGCCAATAGTTTCCACTATCTGTAGTTAGCGACGCTGTAGCAGAACGCGAGTAACCTTCTGAGTTAAACGTTGTTACAGTTACAGACACCACCATACTGAGACCTATGCTAGTTGTTCCAGAATACCCTGGGTAAGTGGAGACATCTAGGGTTTGGTTCGCGGCAGTTGTCCAGTTGTATGTTGGCGGATTGAAGTTTTGTCCATAAATAAAATCACCACTAGTGGACACATACACTTCGGTTCTATCGTAGTTTTCGCAAGCTGTTGGTGAAAGGGTTATGCGTACTGGTCTCTTAAACCAAGTATTCGAATCATACCTATTTCCATATCCCGGCAACATTGCAATCGACACTCCTGGGGCAGCAAATCCAGGGGTTGACCCAGCTGACTTCGCAGAATATAAACCGTCGCCGGCAGCATTATATGCCTGTACTCGACCTTTTAATTCCGTTCCGTTTGCGACAGTAAAGGTGTAACTAGTGGACGTTGTTGTAGTCGTTCCTGTCCAAGATGCACCATCATTTGTAGAGTATTCAACCCTGTACCCACTAATCGCGCTTCCTCCATTGCCGGGAGCACTCCAACTGATTGTGAACCGCCTATCACCCGAAGAAGACGATGGAGTTCCAACCTGGTCAGGTGTCGTATACGGTGTTGCCGATGGTTCGTTGGAGCCTGCTCCACCTCCGCCTACGTTAACGCCTCTGACCTGAACTGTATATGAAGTTCCGTTAGCTAAGCTGCCGACATCCCACGGCCCAGTTGTGCCGGATAGCGAAATATAGTCTCCGTATGCGCTCCCGCCGCTTTTTATTCTGTATTGATACGAAGTTACAGCCCTACCATTCCCCGATGCTGCGGCGGATAATGTTATGCGCAGAGTTTGTGAAGATTGTCTAGCAACAGATATTGTCGGCGCGCTAGGAACAGTAAACGGAGTGGTGCTGGTTGATAGAGGGTCGGACTCCAAACCCCCACCTAAAACGTTAGCTGCGCGAAGTTTTACATAGTATTTCTGGCCATTTGTTAGTCCGCCAATTGTTATTGGCGACACTATGTCTACAGGAGAAAGGGATGTCCATTCTCCATACGTGACTCCGTCGTCCGTTGATAGCGCATATTGATAGTTTGTTATATCTAGTCCGCCATTAAAAGACGGCGTGGTAAAAGAAACTGTCAGCTGTTGATTCCCCTCGATAGATGACAGATTGGTTGGCAAGCCAGGAACCGTTCCACCGCCGAAGAAACCTCGAGCAGATTGTCCCCTAGATGACAGGAATGGCATGTTAGAACCTAGATTGACTAATGAATGCTGTGTATGCGTCAGTTCCGGTCTTTATCAACGTAATGGTGTAGCAATCAACAGAGCTGGCATTTCCGGATGGTGAAACATTTCCACCAAACCACTTAGATGTAACTGCCCCCGTAACTCCATCTACCGTTATTGACGAAAGCTTATGTGCGGAGGTTCCGTTTGTGGCGAACAAAGCAAACGTCACTGCCTGCCCTGTTGTCAGCATTGAGTTGAGGGTTGTTGACCCATCACCCCGTAGATTCCATATCCAGTTTGCTGAAGTGTTGGCCGTGAAGTAATGAACACTGCCGTCTTTGATATTGATGTCTACGGTGCCAGTCAGGGCAGTTGTATTTATAACAACTTTCTCAACTATTTCTTCTATTTTTGTTGTCCCTGATAAAGACAGGTTTTCCGCTAGTTTGCTGGAAGTTACCGCAGCGGCCCCTATTTTGTCGACCGTAACTGCTTCGTCGTCCAACTTCGCTTCAGTAACAGAACCATCTACTATTTCTGCTTCTGATACGGCCGTCATCCAGGACAACAGATAGGTATCTATTCCGGTCTTTGTCAAAGATGCTCTTGACCACCTATGGGTCAACGTTGTCAAAGAGCCTTCTGAGTTAATTACAACTGATGGAGCGCCAGTAATCGACAACGAGCCCGTGCCGCCATACACAATTTCTATTGAGTCTCCATTAGCAATAGCCAAACCTGTGGGTATTGTCAATGTAACTGGATTGGAGTTGCTGGTAAAGATAAGGATGTGACCGACGTCATCTGTCTCAAGAGTGTATGTAGACCCGGAAACTGTTGACACCGGGTAGTTGTATGTGCTCGCCTGGAGCGTATTCATCTGTGATGCCGTCAAAGTTTGACCGGCAGAAAATACCTGAAGAGCCATTTTTTCCTCGCGATAAGCGTTTTGCTAATTATACAACGCTGAAACTATGCGAAAATGTAGCTATTTTAAGAAGTGCTTGACAATTGCTGTACACGCCAGAACCACCCACAACACGTTGAACAGAATGATTGTGGGCAGCGTTTTTACAGTTGATGACCAAATCAACGCAATGCTGCTTGCTATCGCAAAAATATAAAGCCACCAAAACTGCTGCTCAAAAAGCAGGCCGGGGAAAATGATTGCAATCTTCGTTGCAAACCCCCAGGCTTCAACTGTATTAGCCCGTGTCCAGTATCCGCGTTTTGACATAGTTTTGACGGCATTGGAAACCGCATAAAAGAATTTCATTCTCCAACACTACACGGTGTCGCACCTTAGTTAACAGTCTGGCTAATGCTAAAATTAGCTACCGTCTTTTCTTTGGAGAACTATGCGTTTACATGTCCGTCGTGGCGCGTGGATTTATTTTGCGCTTATTTTATGGGTATCCGTAGGCCCCTTCATGACGGGCGCATCAGCACAATCAGAGCCAGGATTAACCGTAACCATTTACAACAACTTTGGCTACAACGGCTCTCCGCCTCTTCCAGCAGTATCCGGAAGGCCGTCTGTTGGTCAGATGACCGTTTCGAGGGTTGAGCAAAACTTTGACCAGTCTCCACCTTTTAACTTATATGAGGACTTCATTGTCCAATACGAAGGCTATGTGACATCTCCGGTTTCTGGGACATTTAATTTTTTGCCCACAGCAGATGACGGTACAAAGCTCTACATAGATGATGTTCTGGTCCAGAACGACTGGAGAGACAAGGGTGGCGGAGGAGCGGTTTCCGATGCTGTTACTTTTGAGGCCGGAGTTTCTAAGAAATTCGAGATGTGGTTCTACGAAAACGGTGGAGGAGCATGGACAACTCTTTACTGGAACATAAATGGTGGATGGGAAGTTGTTCCAGATAGCGCATTTACAAAACAAGTTGCCACCACAACCACTACAACATTGGCTCCGTATTTTAACCCTCCAACAAACCTAACCGCGCTTGTCGTTGAAGACAACCAGGTAAAGCTCACATGGGAGGCCGGAGAGCCAAGCAACATAGAGCCACACATGTGGAACATCACGTGGTTTGAGATGGATTCCGGAGAACGGAGCGGTGGTTGGGGGATTTGGACGTACGCCAACACGCTTACTGCCACTATTACTTTGGGTTCAGACACTTCTGGTTATGGGGACACCCAATTTACTGTTAGCGCGGGAACTGCTGCGTGTGTTGGGGAAGGGCAAGGCTCGTGTTTATATGGACCACCTGCAGTCACTGATATAAGCGTTTCTGTACCTACTACAACTACCAGCACTACAACTACGACCAGCACTACTACGACTACAGAGCCCGAGCCAGAAACCACTACAACTACAGAGCCCGAACCAGAAACAACTACTACAACAGAGCCTGAACCAGTATTGCCGGAGGAACCAGTTGCAGGACCAATTTCCCCTGAAACGACAGAAGTCGAAGTACCACAACAAGAAGAACCAACGGAAACGCCGCCAACCACAGACGCGCCGGCACTAGAAGAGGAAACGCAAGCGTCGATTGATGAACTAGACACAGAAAATGTATCTACCACCGCTTTGTCAAATGCTGTATCAAACATAATCGACAGCATTGCCAACCCTGACGAGCTAGGTGAAGCAGTTAATGACATATTAGATAAGCCTCTGACTGACGAACAATTCACCGCTGTTATAGATGAAGTCTTTTCTGAGCCATTATCCACTGAAGAATTAACAAACGTCCTTGATGCAGTCTTTGATGAACCGCTTTCTGATGAAAAGTTTGACGAAGTTATATCCACGGTTCTCGACCAACCCCTGACTGACGAACAATTTGCTGCCGTTATCGATGTTTTGGAGAACGACAGCATCACCGAAGAACAGGTCGCCAGTGCGGTCGATTCCGTTTTAGAAAACGGTGTTACAGAAGACCAGGCCACAGAGCTTGCCACGAGCGCAAAAGTCTTGGAAAGTATTGATGGCGAGCAGGCTGCTGAGATTTTCGCCGCTGTTGATATTGCCGAGGTAACCCCAGAAGAAGCTGCTCAACTTGTCGAGGCTGTCCAAGATGCCCCTGCGGAAGTTAGAAGTTCTTTTGAGGAAGAAATAAACGTCTTTGATGGGGTTGTTGACACTTATGTCCCACTTGACTCAAATGTCAGCGTAGGCGTACGTCGCGTCATAATAGCAGCTACTACTGTATTATCTATTACGGCATTACCTACTAGTCCATCGTCTGGCAGTTCCGGTGGAGGTTCTGGCGGTGGTTCCAGTGGTGGGCCGAGCGACAGCGGGAGAAGACGCAAATGAAATATGTCAAGAAACTTATGTCAACACTTTTAAGTGAGTTTCACGCCCTTGCTTGGACTCTTGCTGGAGCAGTAACCGTGCTTATTACTCTTTCTGGAGCAACCCAGCAGCAAGGTCTGTGGATAACCCTAATAGCGCTATGTGTGCATTTGTTCGGAGTCACATGCAAGGCGTTCTTTAATAAGGAAGATAATGAAAACAATTAAAACAATTAGGAATCTTTTTTTGTGCGTTGCTGCACTATTTGCTGTTGTTGCAGTGGCAGTACCCACGCAATATAAAGACGGAAAATTAATCGTAGGCAGTGTCGCTAAGGCTTCTGGGTCAGGCGGCCCGATTGTTCTCGACGGCATGGACCCAATCTGCCATGCTGCGTATAATGAAAACACCGACCAGTACATTGCAAAAGTAGTCAAAAGTGTTTACGACCAGTCTTTAATGCCTGGAAACAACGGCAAAATTGCAATACTCGGTACTGGGACAACGCCCGGTGGATGTGGTGGCGACTGGACATCTTTGTTAACAACAAAGTTTTTAACACAGTTTGGAACGCTTGCTTCAGGACTCCAGCCCGAGGTTCAGTTTATAAACAGCACTACCGACCTGAATGCTTTTTTCTCTTCCGGAATAACATCGACTCCACCGAAAATGCTATGGATTCCAGATGACTGGTCCAGAAGCGATGAGGTCAACTCAATATTTACTACTAATGCTGAAAAAATTGCTGACTTTGTTAACTCTGGCGGTGGATTGTTTTCCAGCTACAACCCTTATGGCTGGCTGACAGCGCTGCTTCCGAGTGCGGTTTTTAACCTTGGTGGTTGCAATGGTGGTCCAGACGCAACGGCTGACGGAATCGCGGATTTTGGATTGAGTAACTCAATAGTTGCCGCATGCTGGCATGGATATTTTACTGGAAACGTTGGAACACTAAAAGTCCTTGTTGACTATCCGTACCCAGACCCAACTAGCACTCGTAAGGCAGTTTCAATTGGTGGTGGCTCCGTATCTCTTCCTAGCTCATTCACTCTGGCAATTAGTCCTGCCAACCCATCAGCCGGAACTCCACTCACAATCACAGCAACAGCTCAAACAATTGCTGGAGCCCCACAAGCCGGAGTAGTAGTTAGCATGACTGTTAGTAGCGGTCCAGATGCTGGACGGAATTTTACTGCAACAACAAATTCTTCAGGAATCGCCACAATAACTGTAAATACATCTTCGACTGGAACAAACGTATATACGGCGACAGCCACTGTAAATGGCGTTGTCAAGACTGTTTCTACAACCGTCACATGGAGCCCTGCCCCCACTACTACGGCTGCACCGACTACCACTGCTGCCCCAACTACGACCCTTACCCCCACGACCACCCTCGCCCCAACCACAACAATTGCGCCTTCAACTACCGTCGCTGTAACTACTACTGATGTATCAACTACAACTGCTCCAGAAGTAGCAATAGTTGCGCCCACAACTACTGTTCACGACCACTCAACCCATAGCCATGGCCCTCTTCCAGCAACTGGGGCTAATGCATGGAGGCTTTATTTAATGGGACTTTGCCTACTATGCCTAGGTTCGGCTATTTATCTTTCCAGACTGCTTGTTAAGTATAAAAATTAACAACTATAAGGTTCACAGTGTTGTAAAATATAGCTATGCGCTCTCGCATACGTTCGCTACGACCTGTGAGGAAGAAAATGAAGTATCCATACAAAAAGTTGGTGTTGCCTAAAGAAGTGGAAAAAGTAGGCAACGGCAAGTTGACGCCAAAAATGCTCAAGAAGGTCAAGACTGGCGGAATCATGTGGACTGAGGCTGCTGACGCATTCAACCTTATGTATGACGCAGCATTGGCTGCTGGGTTCAAGCTTCGCAACGTAGGTGACTTTAGGCCTTTTGAAGGTCAATTGGCCATGTTTAAGGACCGCTATAGCGAGAAAGACCTTGGCAGAAAGCCACAGGTTACCCGTAAGTACGAAGGCAAAACCTGGTACCTAAAGCCCGGCAAAGCCCCAAGCTCGACACCCGGCAACTCAAACCACGGATTTGGACTAGCGATTGACCTTGGCTATGAAGCTAAGGGTGCACTTACATCAATGGGTGGTAAATGCTTAGAGTGGATGTGCGAAAACGCTCCCAAGTACGGTTTCTACCTACAGGGCGACGACCCTAAGTCTCCAGAATTCGAGGCTTGGCACTGGCAGTATGTATGTGGGGACACCCCTCCAGCCGCAGTGTCGGGTGGAGCCCCAGCCGCTGCAGCGCCGGCTCCTGCTGCCGCTCCAGCTGCTCCAGCCCCAGGTGCCCCAGCATTCCCCGGAGAACTTGATGTTGGCTCCAAAGGTGGAGCAGTAAAGCTCGTTCAGGCAAAAGTTGGCGCTAAGGAAGATGGAGATTTTGGACCCGGAACAGGTGCGAAAGTTTCTGCATGGCGCGAAGCTAATGGGTTAGGCAAGGGAACCAAGGTGGGACCAAAGACCTGGAAGGCGATGTTCGGCTGATAGCCGACAGACTTTCATGGAAGCAGTGTACGTTGCCCTTATTAGTGCCGTCGGTGGCGTGATTATTGCCATAGTCGAGTCTGGACGCAGAACCAGCAGGGCAAGGTGGGAAGAAAACAAGCAAGACCACAACTTCGTCGTCGACAAGATTGACACCCTCGGTAAGTCTCTAGGTATTTCGATTGACCGTGTTGAAAAAGGCGTAGAGCGGACAGAGCAAAAAATCGACGAACATATCCGCGACCATGCAAAAGGAGAGGTCTGATGGCCGGCAAGAAACCAGCAAAACCAATGGCAGGGCAGTCCAAACAAGCCCCAGAAAACCCCGCTATCTATGGTACTCAAGTCATGTTCATGGGCTCAAAGCTTGCGAAGTTCACATGCGATAAGTGTGGTAAATCGATTGTTCGCGGAATGATTCGAGTTCTTGGTGACACCAGTTACTGTTCAAAAGCCTGTGTGACTTCTGTCACCAAACAAAAAGAGGAGATGTCTCAATGAAAACTTTTCTATCTCTTATAGGTAGGGTCGCTGCAGTTTTCGGCAGCAGTGCGCTGGCTGCTGTTGCAGGTGGAGCAGTCTTCGGCGTCGAGCTATGGAAAAGCGCTGCAATCGCCGGCGTGATGGCTGCAGCAAAAGTTACCGAGTCTCTGCTTAAGTCTTACGCTGATGATGGGGTGTTAGATAAAGAAGAAATTTCCCAAGCTTTTGGTGGAAATAATTCAATGACTACTGCCAAGAAGGCACGCAGAAAAGCTCCAGCCGAACAGGTATAATATAAGTGGGCCTTGGTGCCCGTCAAGGGGATGCAGTAGTTTTTTTAAATTTATCTGTTGTTGTCTCCCCTTATAACTACTAAAGTATCTACATGACTACTTTGCGACTATCTATCCTGCTTCGCGATATGGAAATTCCAGCGTCGCGCAGAGACACCACAAAGCCAGAGAATCTCCGCTGGATGCTCCGAAACCTACGCATTCGCAATCTGGAGAACCCATGCATCAGCGAAGCCATCACGCTTCTCAAGAAAGAAATAGATAAACTTCAGTAATGGAAAAGGAAATGACGTGGCACAATGATGGCCACTCCCTCGAATTCATTATTGATAAATCCAACCTGATTATCTCCGCCGTCAATTGCCCGGCAGAAGAAGGCAAATGCAGGAACCGCCACGGCGCGTGCGTATTTAAGCTGTTCATTGACATCTATGGTCTTGAATGCAATGTCGGTGTAGTGAGCGCTGAACCGTTGCTTGAGTTTGCGTGGGCGTTTATCGGTGATTTCGACAATCCCCTAGAAGCATCTCAGTTGTGGATTATCCCCACAAAGGACGAAATCTTCTCAGCGTGGGCTGAAGCCCAAAATTAGAACGGTTCGCTCTCGATAGCAGCCGAAACTGCCTGCTGAAGGTACTTGATATCAGCAAGGTTGAGAAACTTGTCTACATCAACTGTGTACATATTTTTGTTCTGAACTTTTGTCTTTGCTACGAGCTTCATTTCAGTCAATTGGCGTATGGTTTTCTGGACTGCAGCCTCGGAAATACCAAGATAAATTGATAAAGCCCGCTGCGTCATCGAAGGCTCCATTAGAAGCGTAATGAGCATCCGCGCCGGCGCTGTCAACATCGATATGCCGTCTGATGCATATTGGGCACTTTTGCCGTCTAGGGCCTTAGCTATTTCTATAGCGAGCTCTTGTGGGGAACGCTTATCTGATATTCCCTTTTTAATGATTACTTCTAGGGGTTCTGTCATGCCCCCGTATTCCTTGCGTCTCTTATCTATTGACATTTCCACTATCCTTGACTGGCGAACATATGTTTGTACTAGTATTATTCATCAATGGCAATCCATGCGGGAGGGTGATTATCTATGAGCATACACGCCAAGTCAGAACAACCAACTTCACTAAAGGACAAGCTAGCAAGTTTGACCGTACATAGTGCAGGAGCATGCGCGTTTGGTCGCATTGCTAATGATTTAGATGATGAGACACGCCAGGCTTTATTTGACGCAATGCGTAGTCCTGCAAGTTCGAACAGTATCTGCAATAGCCTTCGTGAATCAGGGTTCAATATTGCACGTTCAACAGTTGTACAAAAACGGGCTTGCTTTACAGCGTCCGGCTCAAGCCGGTGCGAATGCTTCCCAGATATGTATGCGGAGGAAATATAAATGGCAGCAAAAAAACTTGCGGATAATCTCAAGCAGTTATCCACAGAGCAAGAACGCAAGGACCAACGTTCCAAGGTCCTGGGTGATATCGCTCAGATGTTGGAACGCAAAAACATCAGCCTGGAAGAAATTGGCAGCATCAAACGTGTGTCGCTGTATCAATCCTTGACAAAAAACGAAGAAGGTGACGCTGAGGTACATGACCTTGTGGCTCTCCAATTCTCGCCGGCCTTTGAGGATGGACCAAAGTGGCCCGTTATCCACCAAGGGCCAGCGGTGCAATTACCAAAAGTCAAGATTCCCAAGAAGCGTACAAAAGGCTTCAAAACGTGTGTGATAGTACCTGATATCCAGATTGGATATTTCCGTAATGCGGAAGGTCAACTTGAACCTACCCATGACGAGCGTGCTATCAGTATTGCGCTGGCCATCATCACGGACATCCAACCAGACCTTATCGTGTGCGTTGGCGACAACCTTGACCTTCCAGAGATGGGCAAGTACATCACGTACCCGGCATATGCACAGACAACGCAGGCGGCAATTGACGCTGCAACGAAGCTTTGCGCACAAATGAGAGCGGCAGCACCAGGTGCAGTAATACGCTGGTTGGCAGGAAACCACGAAGAGCGCCTACCAAAGTATCTAATTCAGAATGCTGCGGCAGCCTATGGACTCCGTAAAGGGATGACTCCAGACTCTTGGCCAGTAATGACTGTTCCTTACCTCTGCCGTATGGATGAATTTGGGGTTGAATACTTCCCTGGCTATCCCGCATCACACTGCTGGATAAATGAGAAGCTCCGTGTTATCCACGGGGACAAGGTTAACTCCAATGGCATGACGGCTACACGGTACCTCAATAACGAAAAAGTGTCTGTTATCTATGGACACATTCACCGTATCGAGATGGCCTACAAGACTCGCGAGGATTACGACGGTCCAAAGACCGTGATGGCAGCATCTCCTGGATGTCTCGCTCGTATCGATGGCGCTATTCCGTCAACAAAAGGCGGAGTAGACCTAGATGGACGCCCCCTTGTGCGCCACGAAGACTGGCAACAGGGACTCGGTGTCGTGACCTATGAAGACACGGGCGAACACAAGTTTTCTTATGAATCTGTGCTGATTTACGACGGTTGGTGCGCCTTCCGTGGCACAGAGTATAAGGTCTGACGAAAAGCGCGCGCATTCTAAACCGCAACGGTAAGCAAAGGCAGCGATGACCACCATAATAGGAATACAAGGGGACGGATATGCCCTAATGGTAGGAGACTCACGTATCTCTGATATAGGGAGAGACGGTGAGATTCTTTCTACCAGTACTTTGGGTGGTGGTGTTAACAAGATTGCCAATACGAAGCAGTTCCTACTTGGTGCTGCTGGGGACTTACGAGCAATAAATCTGTTGACTCATGCTTTTGTTCCACCACCGCCACCGGTGGGTACCGGGAAGAAGCTAGACGCCTTCATGACCCTAAAGTTCATACCCGAACTACGCTCATGCTTTGATGAACACGGATATTCCTTACCCGAAAGGGACTCAAGCCAACATGTAGCCGAACACGGTTCAACCATCATGGTTGCCGTAAACGGGATTCTGTACATCGTGGACAGTGACTATTCATGGATTATCGACTCATCTGGCCTGTTTGCCATAGGTAGTGGGGCACAGTATGCCCTAGGAGCCTTACAGGTATTGGTGAATGGCAAGAAGCTAGAACTGCAGCAGGCGAAGAGGGTAGCCCTAAAGGCTATTGCTATTGCTGCGAAGTATGACCCTGGAACTGGGGCTCCATACTCAACCCATATACAAGAACCTACCACCAAGCCGAAAGGTCAAAGTGGAACTAGAAGTACCCGATGAAAATGATGGATTAGAAGTACCTGAGCCTCCATCAGAACGTGATATACAAGATAACGGGTGGATGTTCTACGCAAACTGTAAGGGACGTACGAACGAGATGTTCCCGAAGGGGCATAAGGACATCAGCTACATACCTGGGGCAAGAGCCTTGTGTGACGGGTGCTTCGTGAGAACGCAGTGCCTTAACTATGCGCTGGAGTTCCCTGTGGCGGATATGCACGGCATATGGGCAGGGATGACTAGCAGGCAGCTAGCAGCGGAACAGAGGCGTAGGGGTGTAGGAGCAATCAGGCCGACGCTAAGTCAAATGTGGGGCGATTGAACTAAGTTCCCCTGACGCCGCATTTTTGGCAGAACTGCATGTTTTGTAGTTCCTCCCACACCGGCTCGCAGTCAGTCTTCCCGCACGGTTGGAGTATTACTTCCCCCACCATGTAGGCGCGAATCTGGTCAGCAGTCGTCGGCTTTGGTGCGGCGGGTGGCGGCGCGGGTGGTAGACCCCGGGATTCTCGTACTGCTTCATACAGCACCGTCGAGACCCACTGGTTTATCCGTGCTTCGCCACAGGCGTCGAGTATGGCGTTCTTCAGCCAGCCCGGTATTTGGACAACCAGGTTGTACTTACCGTCTGGTAGCTCAGCGCGCTGGGGTGTCCGAGACATCTTTGTCCACGAGCGTCAAGAGATACTCCGTGATTGTCATGTCGTAGGCGTCTGCCATGTCGACTATCCGGTTCTTGATGTCGGCGGAGACGCGCATGGTTATCGTCGTTTCGCCGGCCGCGTGCTGTGGCGGCCTACCCATCCTCTTGCGCATGGCAAGAGATTACTTTACGGAATCAGTTTGTAGTGGAGCTTTTCCCATTCACGCACTTGCTCCTGGTAGGCTTCCGAGAAGAATGTTCGGTCTCCATTGGTGTTCACTGCGACGGAGGATATGCCTCCCATCAGGCGTACGGTGGCGAGCACGCAGGGATGATACTTATCTTCAGCGTAGGTGCCAGAGGACACTGATTCTGACAGTGAGCGGACCTGACCCCACGCTTCGACAGGAGAGGGAGCCGGCGGCAATTGGCTGCACGCCTTCAGTACGGCTTTCCGAATCTGACCTGGACGCGGCATGTACGTGTCGTGCAGGGCTGCGGTCGATATGGCTTGTACGACGGCGGCGTACTCCAGGTCAAGAATAAACTCAGCCCAGGCGCGCAGAGCAGCCTTCTTGGGGGCATCTGAGCTAGGCAGGCGGTCGTTCCAGTGTGAGTAGAGAAGTTCTACTGCTTTGACTACTTCGTCCTTGGTCATTCTTCCTCCACCGTCGGCTTGTACATACTAGCGAATTTCTTGACGCGCCAATCATCGCGGAAGATGAGCTCGAGTGACGTGTACTGCTTGCCGAGGTCATTCCCACCCATGTGGAACTCGGACTGAGAGCATCCCAGTACTGCCTTGATGGCTTTCTGTGCTCCGTGGCCGGCGATGCCGCGTGTGATGGCCTGGCGGCGGCTGTGGGTCAATTCAGGGCGGCGGCCGCGACCCGACCAAAATGTATCCACCCAAACAGTAAAGACCTCGAGTATGGAACTTTCTGTCACGGAAGAAAAGTATGGGAGATTTTCTACCTGAACTTTTTTACCCGACAATTTTTTGTGCGCCAAAATCAATTACTCCTTCTACCCGACAATTAGTACTACAACATATTGGTAGGGAGTTGTAGTACTAATTAAGACTTATCTTACTCATAAGACTTAATCTATTTACTATTTACGGTTCTAACACAATCAGCGCTAGCTGATGTCTTAGAATCCAATTACTGTTCAGTACTGTTACCCACCCCCCTATAGTCCCCCCTCCCACGAGGCAGAAGAGTACTAAAAATGAATTAGGGCAGCACAAATAACGTTGCTGGATTTTGGGCAACGTTTACTGAAGGTTTTAGGCCGGCCTTCGTATGTAGGGGGTGAGCGTAGCAGGCTCGAGTGGGTCACGCAACCATGATGTGGGAATTTCTTTGAGCTCTTCCGCCACCGTCAAATGCTAGCCAGCGCTGCGGGCTCGACAGCCCCGACATCCCCGAACATGTGTTCGTAATGGTGTACTCTATTCCCCGGGAGGTCCCCTTCCCTCCTAGAGGGTTAAGAGTCCTAGTTGCAGCTTGTGGGTAGGTTGGCTGCACTAGGGCTCCCCTCACACCAGTTCTTTTTCGAACCAGCCGTGATTGAGCATTATGCCGATGGCTGCGTAGCCGGCGACATCGAGGATGTTGTCTTTAATCGATTCGTTCTGGGGCTCTGCAGCTTTTAGGATGAGGTGCTCGAGGCGTGCAATCTTGTCATGGCAGCGCACGATGACGCCGTAGGTCCCAAAGCGGAGAATGTTGTTGTGGCCGTAATCGCGCTGCTTACGGATTAGCGTGTCAATTAGCTCCTGCGGTGTAAAGCTATTTCCAGTGTTCGTTGCATAGCGGTAAGCCGTGCGGCCGACGCCGGCCCAATGAAGAGAAGTACTCTCACTTTCCTTGTTACGCGAGAAGTCTTCTTCGAGGTAGGTAAACGCGAGACGAAGCTCGGCGATAACTATCGCGGGAGGCTGCTTCGGGAAGTCCATTATCTTCTCGACAGCCGCTGCGGCCGCGTCATTCCAGGTTTCGATGGGGTTAGTTAATGTGTTCATGCGGTAATACTAGTTCTTCCGCCACCGTAAAAGAGTTGTACTAGGAACCTTTTTTGGTGGGTTTCTTCTCCAGGATGGCACCAGGGCCGCCAGATAGGAGCTCCATGGTCTGGGGCTTTCCAGTGTGAGACTTCTTGTTTGCGCAAACAGGTGGAGTCGAGACAGAGACCATCAACTCCACCTTGTTGCTGCACTTTGGGCATTTCCATGCGAACCTCTTAGACATGGTCCGGGATGGTAGCACCATTTTTGTCAACTGCAGGTGAATAGCGCTACGACGGCCAAAGCGAATATCACTGTGGCCATTATTGTTCGCCTGCCAGGCTGCGGATGTACTGCAGAATTTCATGACGTTTCTCGTCTGGCTGGTCTGCGTAGACCTTGAACATGATGCTGACGAAGCTCTTAAGTACCTCGAGCATGCAATCGTTCAGCAGCTGGCCAGCTTCATCGATGAGGTCTTCAATCTCGTCGACGGTCCCAGCAGCGATAATTTCACGACGCCCAGGGTGGTCGAGGTGCACGCAGCGGATTTGGGGGCTCAGTGGGAACCCCTTCTTTTCCAGGGAGTCCCAGATATAGAGGTCTTCATATGGGTTGGGCATGTCATCAAACATGTTGTTCCTTTCTGTAGTTACCAGTGCCGCCAGCTGCGGCCCCAGCGGGGAGATGTGTTACGTAGGTAGCGCGCAAAGCGCGGGAGAATCTTTTCCACAACCTCGGGGATAAAGATGTGGACAAAGATGTCGAGGCAGCGAATAAAACGACAAGGGCTGCCGAGTTTAAATCGACTTACTGGGGGGAGTTCGAAACGCGGTAGTTCACGGAGGGTTTCCTTGAGAGTCAATTCACGTGTCAGCATTTGGTGAGTCATAGTAGCTACTTAGTTATGTAATTACAACCTCTTCCACCACCGTAAAAGAGTTGTCAGCGCTTTTTGGCAGTGGGAGTGTCACTGGCTCCAGGGCCAGAAGGAAACGTTCGACGCTCGAGAGGATTGTCGAGACGTCTTCGGGTGAGAAAGGTTTGTCAGTCACTGCCAAGGCGGCCGCATGCGAGATGCGTTCTTGTAGTAGCGCTGCAGCGATGACTATCTCGTCGTAGATGTCATCCATTTTCAGGCTCGTCTTTCATCACTCCATACTCCAGAACAGCGTCGAAGACTTCGCCACGCAAACTGTTGAAGGAAACATCTTCCAACTCTGAAACAATCATCGCCCACTTTTCTGCAGGCAACCACATTTCGTCGTCGGGGTCAAAGTCGAACGACTCTTTGTCAAACAAGAGCACAAAGACGTCGTCGTCGTCATGCATCTCATTGATGGCCGCTTTCAGTTCAGAAATCTTCACTTGTACTCATTTCCATATTCGCCTAGGTCACCTGTGCGATTGATTGCTGGGTAAACAGGTCCGTAGCCATTTTTGTCGAGCAGGTCGCTGACCATTTCTAGACACTCTCCGTCGGTCGCTAGTTCTCCGTCGATGCGCACAATGCGAATAATTTCCTTGATGATTTCCTCAGGCGTCATGAGCAACTCTTTCTCTAGTTGTTTTTCTACTTCTATGCACGCGTTACACATTTCTTCTTCACACGTGCAGTTGTCAGGTATCGGGAATTCCCAAACATCAGCGGGGATGGGAATGTTGTGTACCGCTCTCATTGTTCTTGCAACACTTCATCTAGCGCTTCATAGTCGAGCGATTCGTCTAACCAGGCTACGCCGTCTGGGGTTCCTGCTGACGTGTACACAAGATAGTTAGTTGCGAAATCACGGTACGTCACTTCCTTATCAAGGCTTATGACCATGTTGTACAAAAATTCGTCATTCATTAGCCACAAGGCCACGTTCCACGTTGCGTGGTTTTTCCATCCGTTGTAATCGCTCATGCATCCACTCCACAGTTTGCGCAATACGAGTCGTACTCGTGATTGCATAAAACCTTCTCAATAATTTTTGGCTCCACTGTGCCGTAGTCAAGGCTGTAACAGTGAATCTCTACAGGGTCGTTTTCTTTAGCGACGATGACGTAGATGTATTCCGCATAGCACTCGATTGCTTCTTCAAACGTCTTTATGAACGGTTCGTTTGGCGTATCGGTGTAATACTTGCCCCAGTATTCTTTTATCTCTATGTGGTTGCCGAACGTGTCGTCATCTTCTTGCTGAAATGGGCTAAGGAAAGACCAGCCGTTATGTTCGTCAAGTAGGACACGACATGTTGTTTCGTACCCGTCACGACGGATGAACTCGGAAAGAACGCCCATCATGTGTGTGGGGTATCCATCCCAGTGGACATAGCGCCCCTCTAGTTCGCCGTTTTCCAACTGGCGTGCAACAACTGAACGAGTTGCCATTATTCTTCCCCCTTTATGATTTCGACGGTGATGTTTTCCATGTGTGGACCAAAATCTTCTGTGTTGCGATTGCTATAGAAGAAATCGTCAATCATGCAGTTCAGCACCTCGTACGGGTCTACCTCGTCTGGTACCGACAGTTTGATAAGAATCTCTTTCATTGTTTATTCCTCTTCTTCGTCGTCTGGCATACAGTTGATGCAGGTGTAGATGATGATTGCGGGCTTGACATCGTCTTTGATGCTCAGCATCCCGTAGTACGGGTTCCAAGTGTCTTTGCACTTGTGGCAGTTCCAGTAGGTCAGTTCGCCTGACATGTGTTCCCCTTTGATAGTTAGTAGTTAGTAGTTGTGGGGTGCACGCTACACCCCACTTAGCCATTTTTGCAAGTGGCTACTGCTAGATTATTTTGTGACTTTGGTCACGCCATAACTTTGACACGGTGGCGCTCCACCCATACCTCGCCCTTGCCGTTTAGTGGCTTGACGAGATAGTCAATGTGTCCGAAGCGGACACGCACGTCAGCAATCTTCACGCCGACGTCTAGCCCTTCCATTGAAAGCACGCCGACTTCACCACGTGCTGTCTCAGGCTTGATTTTCTCTACCTGCTGTTTGTCATAGGTTTCCACTGCTTCTCCTTTTCTGTAGTGGTGACCTAAAAGTTATCCAGTACACCTGACAAACACAACACGAAAGGCCAAACTTTTCTCGAGGGCCACGTGTCATCCACCACCGTCTGGTTGTAGCCCCGTTACCGGCAGCGGCCCCGCGGGGCTTCTGGGGTTCCGCCGCAGCCGGCAGCCGGTCGAGTAGTGTCAAGAGTATGAACCGATGGGACAAAAACATTCAAGCACTATCCGCCTATGTTGCCGAGAACGGCACAGCACTCGTACCGACCTCGTACAAATGTTTAGTGGACGGCGAGACGGTATCGCTGGGGTCGTGGGTGACCTATGTGCGTATCAAGTACCGCGCTGGAACGCTTCAGATGGAACGCATGGCTCAGATGGAAAACTTCCCTGGTTGGACATGGGGTCCTTGTAAGCCTGGACCGATGGGTAACCCTGACCGTGACAAGCAGATGGTCGCTATGCGTCAGGCTGGCAAGTCACTCCAAAGCATCGGAGACGAATACGGCTTGTCAAGGCAACGAGTTCATCAAATCCTAAATCGCATGGGACATCGGGAAACCGCTAGTGCCTAGACACCCTGAAGTAAAAAAAGAACCACGACCATCTCTACTTATCGCTTTAGGCGGAGTAGGGATAGCGGGTTCTTTTTATGGAAGTATTCTTTGGGTTGTGTTGTGGTTTGTTCGTTCTGCTGACATCGCAGAATGGAACGCCCCTTATTGGAAGTGTGCTATGACTGCCCTTGCCGTAAATGCCTTGCGCCTTTACGACAAAAAGGTATTCGACTAAGCCTCTTCCGCCACCGTCAAAGAGTTGTCCTCGTCTTATTCGGACTGACGGAACACCATCAGTCCTGCGACTGCTGTGCTGTCAATGTGCGTTGGGTCTGCGAGTGCGATACCTGTCACCCACGCTTCTTTCGGTAGTGGCTGTGTCGGGTCATCACCCACAATGCCACGCACCTTCTGTATCGCTTCGCTAATCGCTTCGCCATCTGTGTCGGCTTCTACATCTACGCCGACCATGACCTGAACACGGTACTTTGCCATTGTTTCCTTCTTTCTGCCCGTACCTTCCATACGGGTCGGGTGTCTTTCGTGCCTCTACGGGCTTCCTGTGGGGCGAGTTCAGGCGAGTGAGTGGCTGAAAGGGGGAAATGCCACCCACTCGCCACGCAATCGGGCAGGCTCACTACTGCGAACCTGCCCGATACGGTCTAGCGATAGGTGAGTTCGTGACCTGTCACGCTCTCGTACACACCTTTCATGTGTGACGGAACGATGGACTTCACTTTCTCGCCCTTTGACATGGCTTTCAGCATTGTGACTGCCTGCTCAGGTGTCTCACAGGTGTAGATACCGTGACGCTTGATGAGTGCCACGCACTCCATCACTAAGTCCTCACCCCAACTGTCACCCTTGCCTGTGACCCCACCATCGGTGACCCAAATGACAGGGGAAGTATTGCGCTGACGCTTTCCGATAGCCCAACGCAAGGCAGGTGCGTCCACTCCGTTGCCACCGTTCGGTGACGGAAGTTCTTTCACGCACTTGCCCTTGTTGGCGACCACATACAGGTTCGGGCGACTACTGCGCCCACCTGAATACTGCGCCACGAGTGCTGACGGTGCGCTCAACACCATCTCCATCACTTCATCGTGTTCCAGCGACATAGAACCACTCGTGTCAATGAGTACCACGCCACCTGCGCCCTTCACAGTACGGTCAAAGATACGGCGTTCAGGGTCGGTGAGTAGGCGAGACATACGGCGTGGGTTACGCCCTGTCTGCGATGAGACACGCTTGCGTCCGATAGCACCCATCACATTACGCTCTAACGCTGGTGTGGAGATACGCAGTTCTTCCCACAAGGTCGCACGACCTTTCTTCGGGATAGTTCCACGACCCCAACGGTCATGTGTGAAGTTCTCGCTTGCCTTCTCTGTCGGAGACTTGCCATCTTCATCTTTGACTTCGCCTGACGGTGCGCCTTCGCCCTCTTTGCCTTCGCCCTCTTTTTGTGGCTGTGGCTTTCCTGTGGGGTTGTCACACAATGCGCCGACTTGTTCCTCTACCCACTTTGCGTAGTTCTCCACATAGCCAAATCCTGACAGGTGGAGACGAGAGTGAGTGGCGTGGAGTGATGGAGTAGAACGCTGGTTGTCCATTACAGAGCGAAAGTAGTTCTCGCCTGTGTGGGAAATCGTCTCCAACAGTTTCACCCACGATGGCTCGTGCTGTGCGACACCACGCAAGTATTGTTCGTATCCTGCCGTGCCACGAAACGCAATAGCGTCCATCACGCACGAGAGAAAGTCGCCCACCTCTGCTGTGCGCTTTCCTGCGAGATACTCGCTTCCGTCTGAAAGGTGAGTTGTTGGCTCAAATCCTGCGTAAGAACACAGGACATTGACACGCAGTTCCTCGCACACTACGAGCGTAGGTGCTTTGGCGTAGCCACGAGCCACCCACTTCTCAAACTGCTTCGCCGTAGGTGACACCTTTGCGTGTGTCATCTCGTGCGCTCGTATCACGCGAGAATGTTCGGTGTCGTACATCGGCACACGCATCTCACGCAAGGTGACTTCCGTTGCTGGTTCACCACGCTTGGGTTGGACATTGACAATGTTCCAACGCTTCTCTGCGTCTTTCGCTGTGTTGTCTCCACGAGACAACATCTCAGGCTCAGGGTACTGTGGCGTAGTACCCTGAGCGATGTTCGCCGTAATCGGCGTTCCGTTTGACTTGCTCACAATGCCCTACTTCTGTGGGGTCATTGTGTTGATAGCGATAGCGTCCACCACGCTCTTAGCACGGTCACGGAAAACCATTTGCGCCGCCTTTTTTGTTCCGAGTGCTGTACGCAGTTGGTCAAAGGCGTAGAACGCACGGAGAGAGATACGGCGTTCGCCTGCGTCTGCCATCTGACGGGCGTAGTCACGCAAGTCCTCGCTCAGACGGGCGAGTGCTGACGGGTGTGGCTCGTTGATACGGATACAGACGGGGAAACGGTCTTTGAGTGCCATTGGTAGGTCGCTCATCTGCTCAATGTTCGTGGTCATCACCACGCTGAAACCTGCGTTGGGGCGCAATACCTGACGGGTCTGTGGGTGTTCCCACTTTGCGCTTTCAGGGCTGTCTGTCATCGCCAGCAAGGTTGCGAACACATCGCCACCTGCCTTGTCAATCTCGTCAATAACGAGACGACCACCTGTGTTGCCATCGCCCTTCCACGCACGGATAGCAGAGCCTTCCAGCCACGACCACGAGCCGTGGTCATTTGGTTGCCAGCAACCTGTTACATCTGCGTTGGTCATGTCATCGGTACAGATGAGACGGTGTGCGCCTGCTTCGGTGTTGCCGTATGTCAAGCCTGCGAATGTCTTGCCTGTTCCTGGCACTCCAAACAGAATGAGACGGTCTATGCCTGCTTCCAGCGCATCATTGACTTCTTGCCAGCAGGCAGGAAGTGTGGTTGTTGTGTCTTGGACACTTGTCATTGGTTTCCCCTTTCGTGGGAGTTTGTTGTGGGTGTGAAGTGTAGCCACATTGTTAGTGGCACACAACCTTGTTAGCCATCATTTCTAATGGCTCTCTATGTGGGGTGGGCGAGCATCTGCCGTGTCTCCCACCCCACACGAGACTTTGTGACTAGGCGACCTGCGCTGTGTCGGTGGACTTGGACTTTGCCTTCGCATCAGGCGAGATGGCTGTGGTACGCACCTGTGAGTAGGTGGTGACCTTTGTGATGGTGTCTGCGACTTCTTGTGAGACGATGCCCACCTGAACTGCGCTCTCCAACATTTCACCGTCCACTACGGGCTTGGTTACTTTCTTGTAGGTGGCAGGCTTCACGAGCATCGCCAACTTGTCTGCGTCATAGGACTTACGCTGTCCGTCCACGATGGCGACTTTGATGCCGTCCACAACGCTTGTGTTGATGCCTGCGATGGCGAGTGCTTCACGCAACGCCTGCTCTGCTTCCTTCTTTTGTGCTTCTGCCTGTGCGCTGGCTTCTTTTGCCAACAGGTACAGGCGTGTTGCTTGCTCTACTGAGTGTGTCACGGCATTTCCTTCTTTCTTGGTAGGTGTCAAAGTGACAATGTGTACCTTACAGGTGTCAATGGTAGTTGTCAATAGGTTTCTGTGTGTCGTTTGTCACACGCCTACCGACCTTGCCATCGGGCTGTTTGGTACAGGGTGAAAGATACAGGGTGTAAGGCACAGGCACAACACTCACACAACATCTTTCTTCTGTGTCTGTTGTCACAGGGTCGGGCAGGCGCACAGGTACGCACACGCACGGGCAGGCGCACACACGCACGGGCGCAGGGGGCTTCTTCCACCACCGTCAGCCTTGTGAGCCCCGTTGGGCGAAGACGGCTCGCGGGGCTGTCACCCCAGATGTCGCCCCAGAAGTCGCATCTGGTTCAGCCGAAGTTTGGACTTGCTCAAAGTTTGGGGTTAGTCCGACTGTGATGTGTCCTATGTGATGTGTCCGACTAATCCCTGTGACAAACGACACATTGACATTGTGCCTTACACTCTGTAACTTGTAATCACCTACTAGCCCACGAAAGGGGACAGAGATGACCACATCATCACCTGTGCGTATGGCAGAACTTGCCCAGCGCACACTCACTATGGAAGGGGGCGAAGGCTTCACTATGGAACAGGCGATACTGTTCGCATACTGCGCTGACGGTTTCCGTCTTCTCGCAACAGCAGAAGACATTTACGAAGCGTTGGAGAGCCTTCCACACATTCAGTCGCTCAAAGAAGACGACCAAGGCATTGGCATCATCACAACAGGTTGGGCTGCGCCACTCGGTGACAACGGAGAAGTAGAAGGCGCACCAAGCGCACACCCTGAGCGCAAGCGTGTACGCCTTTGCTCGTGCGTTGAGCGTGGTGGAAAAATGGGGTCGGCTCTCGCCTTTGAGACTGACCCTGACGACCTCGTGACAGACGAAGGCAACGGAACAGGCTCACTCGCTAACGCCTTGCTCTCTGCTCTCAACGCACTTCTCGCCAAGAACAACTAAACCACAACCCACTTCCAACAGTTAGCCCTCACTTGCCTCGGCAGGTGGGGGCTTTCTGCTGTCCCCGAACTTCCCCACGAAGGGTCTTCCACCACCGTCAAAGTAGTGAAGACGGGGGTCGGTAGCCCCGGCGGGTTTTATTTAGGCCAGATAGTTCTGATGGCCGCTGCGCTGATGGCCGTGATGGTAGACAAAGCAAAACCCCCTGCTTCGCCAGCGTGAGACGAAACAGGGGGTTGAGCGTGACAGGGGTAGGAAAGACTATCCCTTGTCGGTCTGTTGAGAACGGTAGAAGTCCATAGCGGGGACAGACATCTGCCCTTTATCTTCCAGTTCACGGGCGAACTTGACAAGGATAAGACCCATGCGCTCGTCATCTACCAAGTGATAGTGGAAGAAACGGTGCTTGGTGATGTCGTGTAGAACAGCCATGACAGCGTGTTCCCCCGTTGAGGCAAGCGTGTAGTAATGCTCGTAAAGCGTTTCCACTATTTCTTCATCTGTCCAGTATCGCCAACTGGCGAGGTCTACTCGTATGTCCATGTATCTTCTCCTTGTATTAGACCGAGTGATGAGCCGTTGTCCCACTTGACATGAACAGTACCCATGTCGTCAATGTAGTCCACAACGCCTTCGTCACCACTTTGTAGTTTCGTGTATGGGTCTGAGCAACGGATAAGGCGCACCCGCTTTCCAGCAAGTGCGCCCTTCACCCATTCGTTTGCGAGTTGGTCAATGCGTTTCATTAGCAAATCTGAAAGCCACCGCAGTTTGCTAAGAAAGTAGCGAACTCACGGACATTCTTCTTGTCAAACGGATAGTTCTTCGCAAAGTGTTGCTGACCGCCAGTTCCCCCACAGGCGTTACATTCTTTGGTTTCTTCCAGCCAGCCTTCGGGCTTCTCAACAGGTGTGTAGGTCGGCAAACAACCATTACCTTCGGTGGCTATCTCGTTGGCAAAGGCTTCCGCAATGCTGTATTCCACAGAAGGCGTGTAGTCGCCATTGTTGTCGGGGTTGGTGTACCAAGTGCGCTTACCAGTCGCCTGACAATGAACACAGGGGCGAATAGGCAAAGACGCAAGCCACTCGTTGCGTGTCTGCTCGTAGTTGTCCAGCGTTCCGTCACGCAGGCTCTTGCGTAGAACTTTGGCAAGTTCCTTCGCATCTTCTCCGTCAAGCCCGTCTCCGTCATTGGAGTATCCGTTCTCAACCATGCTCGTAAGTTCAGGTGCGACAAACTCGCAGAACTCCCACAGGGGACGCCACCACCACACATTGTTGCGGAAGTATTCGCCCTTTTCATTCTTTGGGTCTTGCCCAAATACGTCCATTCCCATTCCGTTCCCCTTATCTATTAGGTGTTGAGTGGGCGGGTGTGCCTTCCCTACGACATACCCCCTTCCCTTCTAGTCCCCCTACGGGCAGGTCGCTTGCGAACTCGTAGGCTAGTTGGGTCGGTTGCCCACATAGAAGGGTACAGGTGTCAAGCACAGTTAGCAAGTGTCATTTGTCACAGAACAGGTGTTCGGTGAGACACATTTGGTGCGACTGTCTCGTGAGACTAACTGGGGGAAAGTGTCTCAGACTGGGAGAAGGGTCTTCCACCACCGTCAAAGTCCTGTGGGAGCCCCGCGGGACAAAAATCCCGTCCGGGACTTCCGCCCCATCTGTGTTGCCATCGGCGACATCGGCGACATCGGGTTGCGTTGCTTGCCGACAGCCACTAAGGTATGCCCATGTCATTAGTCTCTATTGTTGTAGTCATCGCACTCATCGCATTGTTCGCAAGTGGCTAATGTCACACAATAACTATTTGACAAGTGGCTACTAACTTTGTAGTCTTAGATTCTCAACTCACAAAAGGGGGAATCATGACTGATTCTGTCATTGAGTGGGAAGAGGTGAGCAACACTTCAGACGAAGTGGAGTGGGACTTTGCGACAGACTTGTTCGCTGAGGTTGCCAACACGCTCATTGCCCATAATGAGGAACTTCACGAAGGCGACACTTGGTGGCGCATTGAGGGATTCCCATTGTGGAGTGGTGGGCTTGACGGTATTTTCCACGCCGATACGCCGATGAAGTTGTTGGAAAGTATTACCGTTCGTTCGGAATGGTCATTGCGCTACACGCTTGACCCCGAAACAATGGTGCTTACTTGTCACCTCTCTCACCACGATGCAAGCGGAACTTTTACGGTGAAGGCAATGCCTAATCCAGACCGCTAACAACTGAACAACACGGCGAACTGCCCGTCTCCGAAAGGGGGCGGGCTTTTTGCTTGCCCAACGACTGCCCGTGCGCCGTCTCCCGCCACCGTCGGAAGGTGCGAGCCCCGGACGGTCGCATCGCAGCGCGGGGCTATCGGGCGCATCTGCGCCGTCGCCACTCAGTTTCGTCGCCACCTGCCAACTCGCCACCTGTCTGTCACCCCTGTCTCGCCTGTGACAAACGACACTTGACAAACTGTGTTATCGCCTGTATCTTCTACCTTGTAATACACACCAACTACCCATAGGGGGGTACACAAATGGAAGAAGAACAGACACCATCTGAACTATTGGCTTCTGTAATCGCTCGCGCGATGGAAGTCAAGTACGAGATGTGCGTGGACAACAATGGAATGTGCGATACGCCACCTGTACTGCTCGGTGAACTACCGACAGGCGAAGGCTTCATCGCACCCGACTACAACGATGGACACCCAACCGACACCTTGCCGTTGATGCTGTCAGCACTCGCTGAAACGATGATGGCACAGTTCTCATCGGTTCAATGGAAGTGGCTTGCGTATGTCGTAGAAGGCTACGCAAAGCCAACACACGAAGGGGTGGAGAGCCTGCCCGAAGATTGGAGCCGTGGAATGTACGAAGAAGAGTACAAGACGAACCCAACAAGCGATGTGCGTGAAGGGCTTATCGTGGGTCTGTATCCGTGGGAAGGACAAGCCATCGGAACAACCGTGTTCTATCGCTACAACGACAAGGGCTTGCCTGTCTATGACGAGCCTGAGATGTTGGAAGGCGAGATGGAAGGGACTGTCGCAGACATCTTCAAGGCGTTCACGATGGCGTGTAAGACAATCACCAACGCCAAGAACAACTAGACCGTACCCCCTACGGAAGGGGGGTCGCCTGCCAAGTACGGTGGGCGACCCCCCTTTTTTCGTGTACCCAACCAGCCCTCTTCCACCACCGTCAAAGCAAACCCGTTGCGCTTAGCAGCCCCGCCCGGTATTATTTATGAGATGTCGTACGTTCGCTATGTGTGTGAGTTCTGTAATCACGAAGTCCAGCCAGGGCAAAGTGGAACAATGAAGTTGGTGTTGGCGTGGGTGCGTTCAGACAACAACACAGGAATAAAGGGTGTGAAGAACCAGCACAAGTACGCTCATTCCATCTGTGTGGAAACAGAGACTAAGCGTGGTGGTAAGCGAGAAGGCTCAAACGGCGAGCAGACGCTGTTTTAGAGTGCGAACAGCAACGCAATCGCAACGAGAACGATGATGGCAGTCACTTTGTATCCTTAGATACGAGCACCCAGCCACCTTTGCCGTCTCCGATGTAGGTCTCTTTGCCTTTCCAACCCCAAGCCCAGCGACAGCATGAAGGGTCAAGGGTACAGTCATCATTACTGTCAAAGTCAGCGTGATGAATGAAGTTCGGGTGACAGCCACCACGAAGTTTCTCTCCGAGCAACGGAAAAGCATCTAGAAGTTTGACAACGCAGTCGTGACACATACTGATAAAGCGACTTTCATCGCTACCAAGTAGGACGCCCACATTGTCGTCAAAGCCACCGTAGTAGCCGAAGTGGTCAATAGGCAAAGACCAGCCCCCGTCAGGAAGGCTGTCTTGTTGTGTGTTCGGTTGCTCTACACCACAGGTATCGCAGGTAATCATTGTGTCTTTCAGGGTTGGTAGATGTTGTACCCGTATGGGTCGTACAGAGTTGTCGTGGTCTCACACGGGTAGTGAAAATACTCGCAGTCAGGGACGCCTTGTTTCTCATCTCCGATAGATGCGATAAGAAATAGAGTTGCGCCGATGAGAGTTGTCCAAAAGACAAACCTCACGAACGAACGCACCTTGTAATAGATAGGTGGGTGGCTCATTCCTTCTCCCAACTACGGAAGTATTCAGGGTCGCCGACCCAAAATGCGCCTTCACCATTTGCCTTGTTCAGCCATTCGTCAAGGTTGGCATGAAGGAAGGCACGGTACCCCTCGGTCACCTCATCTGTGTTGTGCTTACAGATGTCCGACTGAACATTGTCGCCATCGGCATTGGTGTAGATGATTTCTCCACAGAACTCTTTCATGGGGTGAATGGTACAGGTGTCAAGCACACATGACAAGTGGCAGTTGTCACATCGTTGAGAGACAAGCAAGGGTGAGGTCGTCAAGACGGGGACACATCACGATGAGTTCTTCCACCACCGTCAAATCTCTCTGGGAGCCCCGATGGGCCGCTGCGGCCGTCCGGGACTTCCGCCCGCACTCGTGCGCCTGCGCCCGTGCGCCCGTGGGAGTTTCTCGGCTCGGCTGTCGGGGTTGGCTCGGACTGCCTCGCCTGTCGTGTGACAAACGCCACTTGTGTTAGTGCTGTGTTGCCTGTACCCTGTCAGGTGTAAGGGGGTGATTATGAAAGCAACCAAAACAGACCTATCGCTTATGGCGTTACTCTGCTCAGACCGTGAAGGTCGCCCGTGCGATACGGGCGAAGTCTTAGCCCAAGTGGGCAAGATGAACTTTCTCGCTGTGTGCGGTGGCAAGTGGGCGAAGGTTTACGATTCAGGCATGGAGACTGTCGGCGTGTTGATGCTCTGCGGAGAATCTCGCGCGGTGGAAGTCGTGCTAGACCCGTGGGATACCTACACAGTGCGCCGTGTGCGCCTTGTGACCCGTGGAGAACTGAAGGGTTCAATCGTTGTGGAGTCGCAAGTTTCAGATGTCTATTGTGACAACTTGAGCGAAGTCGTCTATTCCGCTTCCTGCTGGAAGTAACCAACAACCAAAACAACCGAGCAAGCCCGCCGTGTGCCCCCCGCACGGCGGGCTTTGCTTTGCCCGTGTGCCTGTGACCTTGACCCTTGCCCGTGGTGCGCCGTCTTCCGCCACCGTCAAAGTAAGTGAGATGGGGGCGAGAGCCCCGCTACCCCGCCCCCATCAAGCTCAGCTCAGCTCGACGGGCACGCTCAGCTCGAGGATTTTCTGCGTTTGTTTTTTGAAAAAGTCACGCTGCGTGGTCAAAGTTTGTCAAAACTCACGGAGAGTGGTCATTTTTGCTCGACTTTACTTTTTAGTTCGAGAAAAAGCAAGCGAAGAGGGCCAACTTCCGGCTTTCTGGCCAGATGTCCCTGGCAGCCCCGATGCGGCCGCACGGCCGTCCGGGACTTCTGCCCAGATGGCATCGCCAGACGGAGTTGCTCAGGTTGTCCATCGCTCTTGCTCGGTCAAGCCAAACTCGTGCTCGTCTCGGTGTGACACACGACACGTTGCGACTGTGGCGTACAGGGTGTAGTTTGCTATTACCTAAGGAGGGGTTTATGCCGGAGTTCTATCCGGAAGAAACCAAAGTCCAAAAGTCAAAACGATTTGCTAAATCCCAAGGAAAGATAGTAAAAGCATTTAGTCACACAAAGTGTGGTAGGTGCGGAACCATCATTGGTGAAGGCGTTGAGTGTATTTGGCTCAATGGAAAAGGTTGCTTCCACAAGCAAGGCGAATGTCCAAAGAAAGAAGAACAACAAGAAGAATGACAGCGTTGATAGTTGCGCTGGCAGTTCTTTTATTGTTGGCAATCTGAACGAAAGCCCGTCACAGAAATGTGGCGGGTTTTTTTGTGCCCGTCTTCCACCACCGTCAATGTAAATGAGACTGGGTCATCAGCCCCGCTGCTAACCCAGTTGATGTCCAGCATCTGAGTTCCTCACGACGTACGACATCGGATTATCAACTTTGTTTTCTTTTGTTTTTTGGAAAACGCTCACTCTGCGTGGTCGGAAAGTCAAAAAGTTCACGGAAAGTGGCAAAAACGAAGCGAAAGTCAAGTTCTTTGGAGTTTTTTGCTTGGCGCAAGCCCCCGTCGCTCACCCGTCGTACGTGCGATGGGTTTTCCCCGCGGTAGCCCCGTTTACCCAGTGCGGGGAAACGGGACTGTTCCGTGGTTTCTGGCCCTGGACGGCCCGGCGGCCCGGAAGTCGGACTGGCGCAGCGCAACTCGGACTGACCTGAGGCTCGGCTGTGACAAACGACACTTTGACATTTGCGCTTGACACCTGTAGCCTGTAGGCAAGAAGGGGGGGAAATGAAGTTTTATGCCAACATCACGCTCAACATAGATGAGTTTGATGCAGATAACGAAGAAAAAGCAAAAGAAATAATAGATTCGTACATCACAAGCCTTGCAAACACTGAAGATGAAAGTCTTTCGTGGCAAGAAATGAACTACGAAGTGAAAGAAGCCACTGAATGAGCATCGCCATTACGGCGTTTACTCTTTTTTTGTTGTTCTCCGCCGTGAACTAAGAACCGCCCGTCCCTGAAAGGGGGCGGGTTTTTCTTTTCCCCGTCTTCCGCCACCGTCGTAAAAGTGCCATCACGAAGGTCGTGAGCCCCGCTGATTTACCAGATGCTCGTGTCTGGTTCGCCAGACAAACCGTGAACTTCGGCGACTCCAACTCGTGCCTGTGACAAACAACACTTGACACTCCTTGTGCTGTTCAGTACACTCGCCCGTATGCAAATAATCACCACTATCAACGAACCGATACCTTTTATCGGAACGGTTGATGAAATGTTAGCCAACTACAACACTCACCTATGGTGGCAAGACCCCGAATCGTGGGAATCGGTATGTGACCGCTGCGCCTGTAAAGGTTGGCACAAGGCTGCCAAGTATCCGTGTGGGACAGAGCCACCTCGCCGTGATGTCGTTGTGTGGGTTGATGCAGAAGGTAATCAGCATCGCAACCACCCGACCCTTGCTGCTTTGGGTATCGCTAGCGATGAGATTGTAGAGTGACCGCTGTCATTTTGACGGTTGCTGTTTTCTTGCTGCTTGCTGTCTAGTAGATAATCCACTTGCCGCCCTGCTTAGTCGTGGGGCGGCTTTGTGCTGCCCGTAATCGCCTCGCATCGCCGTCTCTCTGCCCGTCTCGGCGACTTGCGGCTTGATGGTGTCCCTAAATACCCTGCTTCCAACCTGAGCCTTTCTAGATGTCTAGCGTTGCTCAAAGTTGGAACATCTCAGCCCGTCTTCCGCCACCGTCAGTTTATTGCGGGTAGTCGCGGGGCTCTCGAGCGCCAGCCGCACGGGGAGTTGCACGGGCGGCAGACCTCAGATGGCATCGGCTTTCGGGCAGTTTTTCGGTTTTCTTATTTTTTTAGAAACTGAAAAACCCGAAATCCTTTATTTTGGCGACTTCACGAACTTGACTTTTGAGTTTTTCGTGTTATGTTGGCAAACTTTGCCACACCCCCTTCTTCCGCCCGCGTTAGCCCCGTAAAGCTCGAAGAGCTGCACGGGACTGTCAGTCTTCTGGACGACGGAGTTGTTCTTCGGCTTCGGCTTGTTGCTGGCTCGGCTTGGAACTTCGGAAGGCTTCGCAACTTTCTTTTCGGAAAGACTTGACATCGTGCCTTGTTGCTTGTAAGGTACAGGGTGGGTGGAGTGCCTAGCGAAAGGAAATGCTATGTACTACTTCGTACGCTCGTGCGTGCGCTGGGGTTTACTAATGCTCACTCTTACTCTTGCTGTTTTTGGTTGTTCCAAACTCGCAAGCATAGATGAGACGGAAATACCTGAGTGCGAGTACTTTCACTATCCCTGCCCGTGGGATACGACAGTACCCGACCCTTATTTTGACCCAACAACAGAGATAGGGGGGTGAGATGGTTGCCGTTGTGGTTGCTTTGACAGTTTTTGCTTTATTGTCGGTTGGATAAATACCCGAACACGGGGGCGCATCGTTATTCGGTGCGCCCCTTTTGTTTTGCCCGAACTCAGCAACCTGCTTGGGTGTTTTTTCTGCTTCGCAGTCCCGGCTCCAAACAAGAGCCTTGTTTGAAGCCCCGGAGTTGTTATTTTGTGTTGTCGCCGTAGAATCTACATATGCCAACACAGAAACTCTGGTCGGACCGCCACCCGGATTATGGAGTGCCTTATAAGGTCATCCAAAGAAATTCCTGGGCCGAAACCATTTTGAGCTACGCAGCTTTTACCGTGCGAGTCCGTCCACCCGGATATTTCACACATGATAGTTACTGCGAGTTCAGGATGGGAAACCTGCCGCGCAAAGAGTCATTCCAGTCAGCCATCAAGAAGCTTGTTGGTCTGGGGTATTTAATCGAGACATCGCCAGGTAGCTACCAAATAACATCAAAGGGGCTAGACGCCAACCTGCGCATCTCGAGACGAAACGCTAAAGCGCGTAACCGCATTGCCGACGAGGATTAATACTTTCTCCACTCGCCTTCGTTGTCGTCGTTGCCATCCCAGTAGGTACAGACACTTCCTAAATGCTTTGCGGCAACGTCGATGGCGGGGAACTGCTTGGAGAGAGCCTCGTGCAAGTTTTCCAGCCACCCGGCACACCATATGTCTTCTGACATGTAAGCCATGAGGCGTGGCATCATCCATCTGACCGCCTGGAGTAGTTCGAGGTACTCAATTGTATGCGGGTCATTTTTGTAGCCAGCATTAAGAGCCACGTGCAGTTCGGTCCAAGACCGTGCTACGTCTTCAGGGTCATAAAAACGCTCTTCGCTCATTGTTTTTTATTCCTTAGCGGATTAGAATTGATATCGCAATGGATGATAGCACTCTCTTTTTATGGGACGACCACCTAGCGGCGTCCTTCCCTTATAACGCTGAGCAAGTAGCGCAGGTGAAAGCTGTGCCGGGGGCAAAGTGGGACAAGGTCGCCAAAGTATGGCGCATACCGATGACCAGTCTTCATGAAGCCAGGGTGTTTGCCGAACTACATCGGTTCAAAATCGATAACGAAGTTCTCAAGTTCAACCTGCCGGAGTCAACCAACAAGGCTCAGGGTGTTTATGTCGACGATGATTGGGTGTACCTAAGTTTCAATTACGACCCGGTAAAGGTTCGGTCGGTTAAATCGTTGCCATCAGTAACATGGCACCCACCAACCAAAGCGTGGCGTGTACCGCTTGCTGCCATCCACGACGCCATCGCATGGGCAGAGAAGTTCGATGAACCCATAGCCGAACGTGTTCGAGCTATTGCTGGGGTTATGGAGCGGAGCAAAAACGAAACCATTGCGGCGTCACGAGCAAAAGATGCGGAAATCGAAATACCAGGACTGCAGGGCAACCTTCTGCCGTACCAGCGAGCCGGAGTTAAGTATGCCGCCAATGCGCGTCGTTGTTTTATCGCAGACGACATGGGGCTTGGAAAAACCATGCAGGCCATCGCTACTCTTGAATACGTTCACGATTCCTACCCAGCCGTAGTTGTATGTCCTCCGACACTGGTGCTCAACTGGGCTAAGGAGTACGAGAAGTGGCTCCCACACAGACGGGTTGCAACGGTAACAAACCGCAAGGACCTGCCGGAGCCGGGCACTTATGATGTTGTCGTTGTGGGGTATAGCAATATTGACCACTGGCAAAACCATCTTAAGGGCCATCGGTCATATGTGTATGACGAGAGCCACTACGCAAAGACGCCAACAGCAAAACGTACCAAGGCGGCCATAAAGATGGCGCGTTCCGCTCCCAAAGAAGGAATAGTTCTGTGTCTAACCGGCACGCCAATCACAAACCGACCAGCCGAATACGCGGCTCAGCTTGACATCTTAGGTAACCTAAACAAATTCGGTGGCCTATGGGGTTTCTACCGACGATACTGTGCGGCTTTCCGTGACAGATTCGGGCAGTGGCACATCGACGGCTCGTCTCACCTTGATGAACTCAACGACATGCTGCGTAGTCAGTGCTACATCCGTCGTATTAAAGCCGATGTTCTCGAAGAGCTGCCGCCAGTTCGCCACTCAAAGATTGTCGTTGCGCCCAACCCGACAGCCATGGCCGAGTACACCAAAGCCGAAGATGACATTATTGAATACATGGCCAATCGCGCTAAAGAGTTGGCTAAAGAACTCGGCAAGTCTCCATATTCCGCTGCTGTCGTAGCCCGCATCAAAGCAGAGTCAAACGAACACCTAGTTCGCATTTCTGTTCTGCGCCGACTAGCCGCAAAAGCGAAGATGGATACAGTCTTTGAGTGGATTGATGGCAAGCTGGCCGGTGGCGACAAGGTTGTTGTCGCTGCACATCACCGCGAAATTGTCGACCTCATTGCAAAGAAGTATGGGGGCTTGAAAATTCAGGGTGGCATGAAGGTAGAAGAAGTCGAAGAGAACAAGCGCATCTTCCAAGCTGAATCCATTGACGAAGCACCCGTGATGGTGCTCTCGATTCAGGCTGCCAAGACAGGTCACACACTCACGGCAGCACAGGATGTTGTCTTTGTAGAAATGCCATGGACACCTGCTGATGTTGACCAGACCTACAGTCGGTGCCATCGCCTTGGGCAGAAAGGCTCAGTGATGTCCACATACATTCTTGCCGAGGGAACTATCGACGAAAAGATTTATGGTCTTATCGAATCAAAGCGCGACGTTGTGAATCAAGCAACCGAAGGTAGCGATGTAGAATTTAGTGATGGAAACCAACAGCTTGTGCTCGATTTCCTTGCCGAAGGCCTGCGCCGGAGCAAGATGAATGGAGTGGATGGATGACGCCGAGTGGGAAACCGAGTGGCAAATCTTTTTCATGCTTGAAAACGGGCTTGTTGAATATTTGGGAGACAATGATGACGGTGAGCCTCTCTTTAGGATTACCCCAGCGTTTCTTGAATTCTCACGCATAATCGTTGATATGTTTGACGACGATGAAGATTAATAAGAAGAGCGCGCCACAGCGTAATGTCGTTGACATCATAAAGACCGGAAGCTGGGGAAACGTTGAGTATCTCCATAGACTCGAATGTGGACACACGGAGATACGTAAGCGACATGCGTCCACGAGCGCTATCTCATGCACCGGGTGCGTCAAGGCGCAAATAGCTCAAGAAACCCTAACTCAGCTCGCTGTAAAGCCAACCGTCTTTGTGGACGTTGCTGACATACACGATGAACTTGCTACAGAAATCGCATCATACGAGCAAGACATTGGACGAACCAGGGCTTCTTTGGCGGCAGCACTTGGGGTTACTGTGGCGGATGTTGAGTTGATTGTTACCGAAAGCGATAACGGGTCACTAAGCGTCTCTCAGGCGATGGTTTTTCTCGGACCTTCAGCTATCAACAATCTCATCAAATCGGTCAAGTGACTCGTCTATTTGTGCCTGAATTGTGTACGCACGAGTGCCCGGCCCAATAGGGGTCACAGAACTGATGTTGAACTCATGGATGAGAAGGTTGCGTACTAACCAATGCAACGGGTAAGAGCGCGGGTCCTTGTTGTGTTTCTTGCGGAACTCTGAACAGTAAGCCATGGCTCTGTTGCGGAGGCCAGGAGTAACTACGTTCTCCTCAATGCAACGACGAACACCTTCCCAACCACCAGATGCGTACTGCATGATTCTGGCATCTAGGTCGTAGTCTGCCCAGAGTCGCCGTTGGGCGTCGATGTGGGGGAAGCATTCATAGAGTCGGTCATAGAAATCTGGCTCCGTACGGCAGACATCATTGAGTCTTCGAATTGCCACAGCATGGAGAGGTATACCAACCCGGGTATTAGACCCTGTAAGTGCAGCGAGGTCATAGTACTCACAGTACGACGCACCGTGCTCCTCAGTAATGAATTTAAGCACATCATCGGTTGTCCAGTCATATATAACTTTAGCAAACCGAAGAGGTATGTTTTTCTTCATCTTGTAGGGCGTCACGATGTAGTTCTCGTGGAGCTTTTGCACGCACGAGCGATAGCGAATCATTGATTCATTTGCACGAACACCCGTGATGAACGCGACTCGACCCTTCTTGCCCTGCATTGTGTAGTAGTCGATTGACTGTGGCAGCACTTCTTTGCGGTCTAGGCCAAAATGTTCTGCTGTGATTGCCCAAGGTGGCATCTCGCGGACCAATCGCCCTTGCGATTCGCGGTATGGAGACCAAAGCAAGCAGTACTCTCGGCGTCCAAGAACCCACACCTCTTGACCTGATGGCAAGCAATACCACTCCATGTCAACCCAGTCGTAGTTGCGTACTTCTTCAATAAACTTCACTACAGCAGGAGAGACCATCTCTTCGTCGCGAAAGATAACTTTCACGGGCCCAAGACCACGCTCTTCGTGTATCTCCTTGGCGAGGTACAGCACAGCCGTGCTGTCTTTCCCGCCGGAGAACTGGACGCATACAGTGTCAAACGTGTCGTACACATGGCGCATACGCTCTCGCGCTGCATCTACACAGTTGATATCAAGGAATAATCGTTGGCGTGTCATGCCGACACTATTTCTGGCCAGACGTATGGTGCTTCTGGGTCATCCGTCCACCCCCATTGGGAATAAAAAGACGGGTCTTTGCGGAGAAGATTAGAGCGGTGTGAACTGTGTACAGATTCATCTCCCCACCAGAATGGCAGGTCAGTAGCGTCTGCTTCTCCATAAGAAAGAAGCTTGTCACGACACGTGTCTTTGTAGCCAAGGTCAAGCCATGCATCACACATAGCGACTCCATAGGCAATCAACCCGTTGACATTGTCTGCCCACATCTTCGCAGCAGGATGGTTTTTCCACCCGAGTGACACTTCAAGGTTGCAACGGACGAGCTGAAGAGTCTCAACACGTTGCTTGCCAAGACGGCGGTAGTCAAGAACCTTTGCTGACTTCTGAAAGTCTGCGTAAGGAACAAATGTTTGCATTACCCCTCCTGGGTGTTAATAGCGCGCAGTTTTGAGTATGCGTGTTGGTAAGCCTGTTCAAGGCTGTCTCCGGGCTCACACTTTGTAGTTGTTCCTGTCGTGAGACTATGAGCATGGATTGTGAACTTGTTATTAGAAAAATGGATGACGTACTCATAGTTGTTGAGAACAAACCACTTTGTGTATTGAGTAACGGTAGAGCTGTCGCTAGAAACATACTCTTTGTGGCCGTGGCCGTATTCGACAGGCATATTTTCCTTCCTGGAAGTCCACCGCCGGGAGTTCGAACTTTTCCCGACGGTGGTACAACCGATTATAGCGAGCGCGCCTCACTGGACGCGATTATCGCTATGGGTATTTAGTGCCAGCTCGCTGTTGGGCTGAGAGGCGAGGTGTTTACTGATGGGAACTCAGTTGAGTCCTGTGACCATGGGCGCACAATCTGGAGTTGGTCGCCATTAACCCACTTGTTGAATGCTGTGATGATGGTTGCTGCTTCCAAGACGTTCTTGCCTGACTGGCCTTTACGCTTCGAGCCGCCACGACCAAACCACTGGCGGAGAGCCAAGGCTGGGTTACCAAACGACAGGCCAGCACCTGTCTCGATTGCGTGACAGAACTGAGCAACCTCGATACCGCTGTGACCAGCTTTCTGACGTTCCTGGAGCATCACGCAGTAGGCGATAACCCATGCGCTATTGACGCCACCAACAACAGAAGTAATGCGGCTGGAAACTGAATGCGCTTCCTGAAGCAAGTCATGGTTATCGTCAACGAAACGCAGGATGTCTTCTGCTGTGACAAGGTTCAGCGTGGAGCGAACGGTTGGGCTGAATCCAGCTTCCATTGCTACGAGGATACGTGCAGCGGGCTGAATGTTGTGGGTGTTCTTGTATCCAGCAACGGACAGAACGTCGGCGTAGCTACGAGTCTTGCCACGGTCAATCGTGGAGAAGACGTTGTGCGGAAGACCCAGAACAAGGACTGTCTCGAACGAAATGCCTGCAGCCACGCATGCACTCAGACGGTGCTGGCCATTCAAAAGAACCAAGGTGTTGTCTGCCTTGACTCCTACTTGGATTGACTCGCCGTTGAACACATACTGCCCGCGAGTAAGCACGTCTGCATACTGCTTGACACGTGCATGGGACAATGGACGGTTTTCCCCGTTGATGGTCTCCAGCATTGCTTGGGCAAGCTCTGGGTTAACAGTTGCCTTCATGACAGAGCCTGGCTGGGTGAGAGACATGACGACGATGTCATTCATTGTCAGCCCACGGCTGTCTTGACGATATGAGCCGAGGGTTTGGACACCTGTGCTCGCAATTTTCACGGTGTCTGCCGTGCCAGTTGCGGATGTCTTCGCCGCATCGGAACCATTGGTACTCATAGGTTTTCCTTCAAGTAAGGCTTCAGCACTTTGCCGAAGCTGGATATAGGATAAACACGAGTTTGAGAGATTTGCAACCCCCATATCACAAAAATTCTTCCGCCCCCCGCAAACCCTTGCTGCTATTGTGACTCCAGGTGAATTTATATGAGTCATGAACTGGATTTCACAAAAAACGGCAAGGCTAGAATGGCTTATGCCCTCGGTGGAGACAGGGTTATTCCCTGGCATCGACTTGGGGCTCCCATGGAGGGTTTGCAGACGGTTGACGCCATGCTTCAGGCTGCAGAGGCCGACTATGACGTGCTGCTGACACGTGTAGCAGCAGTGGACGACAATGGCGAACTGATACGCAATTCCGATGGTTCCGTAGTTCTCATCGATGACAGCCGGGCAACAGTACGTCAGAATTCTGATGGGTCTATTGAGCCACTCGCAACGGTTGGAACCAGGTATGTGGTGCGTCAGAACAGGGAAGTTCTAGAGCGAGCCATCGCTGTAGTTGGGGCGTCTCCAGACGATGCGGTAATGGATACTGTTGGTTGCCTAAGGGGCGGAGCAAGATTCTTTGCAACCATTGAACTGAGCGCTACCTTCATTGACCCTGCAGGTGTCAACGACAAAGTGGCTCGCTATCTAGTTGTGTCGACTGGCCATGATGGCGTGTGGCCTATCCGGTATGCCAACACAGATATCAGGGCCGTATGCAACAACACAGTCGTGCTTGGTCTCAAGAATGCACAGCGTGTATTCACAGCACGTCACACAAGAAACGTTGACACCGTTATAGAAGACGCCCGCACTGTTCTGCACCTCTCGACAACATGGTCCGATAAGTTCCGCGCTGAAGCGGAAAGAATGCTTGCTATAAGTGCGCCATTACGCAGTAAAAAGCTTAGCGATGTATTGAATGGCGTATTCCCTGCGCAGCGTGATGAATCATCTAGACAAAAGAAGAACAGGGAAGAACTGCTCGACCAGGTTCTGGGAATCTATGTGAATGAACGCAACGCCGGAAGCTACGGATTCAACGGCTGGTCGCTGTATAACGCGGTGGCGGAGTACCTAGACCACAACAGAACTGATGACAAAGTAAGCAATGCCATCGCGTCAATGGACGACACATCAAGTGTTACTCAGAAAAAGTTGCTTACACACTCCTTGGTGCTAAACTAAGGGAATGTCTTTCCGTGATTTTTTCAATGACGATATGTTCGACTGGGAAGACGACGACGACGATATTGAAATAAGCACAGACTCTCTCTCTGAAGAAGAGATGGAAGAGATGGAAGATGCTTGGATTCTGCACCGGCAGCGTCAAATAAATGCCTTTGTCAAGGCAGCCTTCGAAAACGATGGTGCTGCTGCGATGACAGACCTGCTTTTGTCTATCGAGAAACAAACCAACTGGCGTCTAGAGATAATCGCAGACAAAGACGGTCTGGAGTCAATGACATTCCACAAGTATGACGGATTTGACCCGCTGCTGTGGGAGCAGTTCATCAACTCAGATAGCTACAGAGACATGGTTTACGAAATCACGGCTGTGTCAAATAGACGCGCGCAGGAATTTGTTGAGCGCTATCTGGGAATCAAAACATCAGCCCGTGAAAAAGTTGCGTACGCGTTCCGTCGTATCGCAGAAATATTCGACTAGTTATTGCATTTCGCATAAAGCTCAACTATCCTTCGTAGTTCAACCGAGGAGGGTTATGTCGGGTATTCGTTGGGTTATTCCATTTGAGGAGCAACCGCCACAAGACGGTGCATGTATCGGTTATCCGGTTGACTGGTGGTTTCCCGAGCGTCACGCCAGAGGTGCACGCGCGCGCGACACTGTTGTTGCAAAAGAAATCTGTTCGGGTTGTCATGTGCGCAAAGAGTGTCTAGAGTATGCAATCTCAGCCCAGGAGCAACATGGCATCTGGGGTGGATTAAATATTGATGCACGAGAACAAATAGCCAGACGAAGAAAAGCTGACGGCACACTCAAACTATTTACAAAGATTGCGATTCATGAGCAATATCTCTAAACCCGTAGACACAGTCCTTAGTCTTCTTGAGGGAGTGCGCCAAACAGGCCGCAACCAATGGATGGCGCGTTGCCCTTGTCGCAATGATGACCAGAACCCTTCGCTTGCTATTTCGCAGAACGACGAGGGGACAGCACTAATGCATTGTCACCGTGGTAATTCTTGTTCGCTTGATGAGATATGTAAGTCAATCGGCCTAGAGGCACGCGAGCTTTTCTCAGAGAGTGACGACGACTGGGTTCCTGCCCCTAAGTTTCAACCAGACACCCGTAGTGCATCTACTAAGCGCAACGTAGGTAAGAAGATTGAAAAGGTATACCCGTATTACAACGAAGAGGGCACGCTTCTATATGAGAAGGTGCGCTTTCGCTTGGATGATGGCGGAAAATCATTTGCTAATCGTCAGCCGGACCCAGCAAATCCAGGGGAATACATCTGGAACCTGAAAGAGCCGCTTGTGCGTCGTGTTCTTTATCGTCTTCCTGAAGTAGTTAAGGCAATTGCAGCAGGTGAACCCGTGTGGCTTGTGGAGGGCGAGAAAGACGCTGACACATTGGCCGATATGGGTATCTGTGGGACAACCATGGATAGCGGCGCAGGAAAGTGGGAGCAGTCATACACCGATGTTCTCTCTGCAGCGCATGTAGAAATCATTGCCGACAATGACGAAGTGGGTAAACAACATGCTTTGGCTGTAGCGGCAAAGCTTCAGGCTGCTGGTGCTCGAGGTTGCAACATATGGATGTCGCCAACAGCAAAAGACATTACTGACCATATTGTGTCTGGGAAAGATATTGACGACCTGATTGAACTTGGTTTTTATGAGCGCGCAGAGACAATGCCGCAGCTAGAAGAGCCAACAGAAGACACGACAGAAGACAGTCTTCTTGAGCAAATCATTGATGTATTTAACAAGAATAAGCTGACTCTCCAGCAAAAAATTAATCGCTCTGTCGTGTTGTTAAATAGCGCAGACACACAGCACGTAACAGGTCAGCCAGGACGACTAGTTAACTGGCAAGAGTTTCTTCAGGAGGCAGAAGATGATTCATATGATTGGGTTATTCCAGGCATTCTCGAACGCAGCGAACGCGTTATGGTCGTCGCGGCCGAAGGCGTCGGCAAGACAATGTTGGCCCGCCAAGTCGCAATCTGTGCAGCGGCTGGGATACACCCATTCACCTTCCAGAAAATCCCACCCGTCCGAACGCTAACTGTTGACCTAGAAAACCCTGAGCGCATTATCCGCCGAACCTCGCGTAGCATCATGTTGCAGGCCATGAAACATTCAGGGGCAAAGCACGTAGACGCACATATGCTGATGAAGCCAGACGGCTTAGACCTAACAAGCACAAAAGACCGCGTTCTGCTGGAGTCCTACATTGAAACCATTAAGCCTCAGCTCATCTGTATGGGGCCGATGTACAAGTCCTTTGTTGACAGCGGCACCCGCACTAGCGAAGCACTAGCGATTGAGGTGGCAAAGTATTTGGACATGATTCGTGACGTCTATGGCGTTACCTTGTGGCTTGAACATCACGCTCCCTTGGGGTCCATGGGTTCACGTGACTTGCGCCCGTTCGGTTCGTCTGTCTGGTCACGTTGGCCTGAGTTTGGTCTTGCTCTAACACCAGACCCAACCAATCCTGGGGGATACGTCTACAACGTTGGGCACTTCCGTGGAGCCCGTGACCAGCGTGATTGGCCAAAGCAGATGGCTCGTGGCACAGATTGGCCCTTTGTGGTACTAGAATTTAGTAAACACTCTTAGGGTATCCAATGACCGAAAAATCCAACAGCTTGACACGCGAGTTCTTAGCCGAGCGCGACTTGAGAATCTTCAAGATGCGCCAAGCTGGCGTGCCCCATGGGGAAATAGCCCGTAGGTTCAGTATTACTACTAAGGCTGTTACGAGCGCTATATCTAGACAGTTGGAGAAACTGAACCAGGAAGCCCTGTTGGCCTACCCGGAAGTTCTTCGCATGGAGCTTGAGCGCCTGGATGCTCTTCAGCAAGCAATTTGGCCAATGACGCAGCATCGCAAGGTAACACAAGACGATGGAACAGAAGTCCAGATAGAACCAGACCTAAAGGCCATCACGTCCGTCTTGTCAATCATGGATAGGCGCGCAAAGCTTCTAGGTATGGACCAGCAGAACGTTAATGTGAACGTAGACATTGGGCAGAGAATTCCAGCCCGTGCTGTGTTGGCCGGCGCTCTCCCTAGGTCGGCAGCAGAAGAGTTCAGCCCTGAGTCAGAAGCGCGCAAGATGCTGGAGTTGATGGGCAAATCGGGTGTTATGCCCGCGGATTACGTTGATTCAATACTTAACAAAACTAAACAACTAGAGAACATCCAGGTAGACGATGACATCGTTGATGCCGAGGTGGTGGAGGAAAGGCTTCCCGATGAGTGAAGACAATATCGAAGCAGCAATGGATAAGGTGGCAGACTCTATTACTCCCACCCGAAAGAAGAACACAGGAACTTCTCCTGGTGAGCCAACACAGAAGCAGGTATTGGTCCGTGTCACAGAGTCTGACCATAAGCGCTGGCAGGAGTCGGCCGAAAAGACTGGCATGTCCATGGCGGAGTTCATACGCCTAGCAGTTAATGACGCCTGCGCCAAGACCGGAGAGTGTCAACACCCCCTAGAAAGTCGCAAATCATACCCGTGGGCATCATTTTGTCTCTTGTGTAACACCCGTCTTAGTGGTTAAATAGATACATGAGTAATCAAGGCGCAGACAAGGTAAAAATTATCCTCGATGGTTCATCTCTTCGTGCAGAAAAGCTGTCTGAGCGCGTGGGGCAGGCGTTCTTTAATATCCTGCATGTCAATTACCCAGAAGTAGCTGATTCTATACGTGGTTCTGAATACGACCCATTTCACCTTGATTCAGTGAGTGATGCGACGCAAGACAAGGTCGCTGAGTTAATAAATGAGGCTGGCATACAATGAATGAACTGACAGACAAGAACTTCGATGCATTTATTCGCTCGTCAGACAAGCCAGCAATCGTAGACGTATGGGCTTCATGGTGTGGCCCGTGTTCGTTCTTTACTCCAATCATTGAGGAAGTTGCCCGTGAACATGCGCAACATATTTCTGTTGGGACACTAAACGTTGATGACTACCCGGAGATTGCGCAGCGTTACAGCGTTATGAGTATCCCTACGGTCTTAGTATTTGTTAATGGTCGGGTTGACAAACAGGTTGTTGGCGCGTACCCTAAAGACAAATTCGTAGAACAAATCAGCCAATACCTCGGTTAACAGGCTCCGGTCTGTAACTCAATTGGCAGAGTAACGGGCTTTTAACCCGAGAGTTGTGGGTTCGAGTCCCACCAGACCGACAGGAGTATTTATGAGCAAGAAGACTGACATCATACGCAAGGCTCTCAACAACAAGGGAATCCCGATTACCAATGGAATCCCTGAACATATTGAGACAGCGTTGCGCCTAAACGGTTACAAGATTAAGAAACGTAAGCACAAGCACAATGCCAATTGATGACATCAAAGACAACAGCATCATAATATTGCGCTGCTGTCGAGACTGGCCGTGTCATGTGGGCGAAGCTGCATACATGAGTGGGCGTTGCGGAATATGTCGTCGTATTCCTGGGGTAGTCTGGGAAAACTACCCTCAGGAACTATACGCCCGTAACCGTGTTAGCGAACTGGACACGCTCCTGTAGAGCAGTCGTCTAGGTCTAGAAGACCACCCGTGGCAACCTGCATCGGAACACTCATGTCCAACTTGGAGACAAGCTTCTCATATGTCTGTTGGTCAATCTCTTCGTATGGGGGAAGAGGGAAGTTGTGGTCTGCGTGCAACAAGAATGACACTGACTTAACACCCGTGTCATAGTTTTTCTCCAACCACTCTTTGATGCCGGCGAGCTCTTCCTTGCGGTAGTACACAGTCACTGACACCGCGTTGTCAGCCCACACTGTTTGCATGCGCTTGACCCATTGCAGTTGCTCGATTGCTGTCATTTCTGCAGCAAGTACTGAACCCTCTGGTGATTCGCAAGGGAATTCAACAACATAGCGTGTATGGTCTTCGCGACCGTCAAGGCCGATGTCCCACTGCACCTTGTGCCCGCGAGCACGACATGCCGCAACAAGCGGGTCGGCAGCACCAAAGCGAACGCGACGGATGTAGTACTTGGCGTATGCAGGGTGAATACCTGGCGTAACACCTGGGAGAAGAGAGAGAGTACCCGAAGGCTGAACCGTCGTTAAACGAACAGACGTAGGTAGTCCATTCTTCTTGGAGTATTCCTTGTCGAGTGCTTCAAGCTTTTCGTATGCAGGAGACAGCCATGAAATCTTTTCTTCTGAGCACTGCAAGACGCCCGTGATGCTTTGACCAAGACGAGCGTTCTTGCGAACAATCTCTGTCGTCTTTTCGTATGGGTAGTTCATGCGTGTAATGCTTTTTTGAACGACATAAAGAAGTTCAGATATTTCACACAGTTGTTCGAATGAATCGATGTTTGGAAGGAACAATGTTGACAGGTTGCAGGACTCTCCGTCTCCAAGACCAATCTCTGCACATGGGTTAAAGCCTTCGATGGTGTTGTCCACTTTGCGCTCACCAAGACGCCCGTATGAGCGTGCAAGACGACGATTGACGAGACCATATGGCTCGCCTGAACCGTCGTATCCCTTCCATAGTTCTGGAAGAATCTCATCGAAGTGGTCTGCATAGATACTGTTGTTGGAGTTGGCACGATATGCCGGAACATTACCCGTAGACCAATTCTTTGCACGAAGGAACAGAACATCGTCTGGGTCGCCAATAGCAATCTGTGCAGAGCGACGTGATGAGCCAGAAACAACAATCTTTCCAATGATGTTGCAGATGTCAAGAACATCGATGCTGCGTAGCTTCTTGCCTTCGCGGTTCTTCATTACCTTGCAAATATCTTCGATGCCATCAATGAGCGCGCCAGGTCCGCTTGCTGTTCCACCAAATGTCTTGAGTGGTGCTCCAAATTCGCGAACCAGAATTGTGGAGTATGAGAAAGACTTACCCGTGTCGAAATATGACTTCAACACACTATGCAAAAGACGACGCCAGCCAGTACGGCTATCTGGAACGATGATGTCTGCATCGTTGGTGCGTTCGTGAGTAATTGATACTCCTGTTTTGACCTTTGGAAGTTCGTGAATCTTGGAACGCTCTACAGAGAAGCCAACGCCGCCACCAAGCATGAGGTAATCGAATAGAAGTTCGAAGTCTTCTACCTTCTCGATGTTTGTGAAGTAGCAGTTGTTTAGCGATGTGCCACTGAACTGCTTAACCAATGGTGTGCCAAGCTGCCACAGCGCGCGACCTGACAGAGAGCAACGTAGATAGAACATGTGGTCGAACAGCTTCTCTGCTTGTTCTTGGCTAAGTGGTGCACCAATTTCAATAGCACCATCAATAGCCCGTACGATACTTTCTGTCCAAGTTTCGTTGCGACCAAGACCTTCGACAGGACGGCTGTACGTTCTCAAGTACACCACTTCACCTAAACCGCCAAACCCCCAAGGAGTTTGTTTCTGTGAATATGAAGATAGGAATTCTGGTGTAAATGCTGACATAGCCTTGCTTTCTGTTGGAGGTCCCTTGTTTGAGAGACTCTATTCTACAACAGCACCCGTAAGCAAGTCAGTCTAGAATTCCCAACTCTTTTGCTTTGTCAACTGTGACATAACTTCCTTTGTGATGCACGATTACGCGAGCTTTAGTGAACGGAGTTATTTGTCTGTCTTCGTATATATTCTCTTCAACTAAGACTGTTTGTGTGTCTTTCATTGTTTCAAGAGTGCTGTCAGTAAATGCGATGTGATTGATACCAACTGCTTCGTTGTCTTCGTGTTGTGCGCAGTCTCCTGTTGGATGCTGGCACACAGGGCATGCGTCACGTCCTGCTCTGAGGATGGGGATGCCAAAGACAGTGTCCTGATTGCGGAATGCGTCGCTCATTAAATAATGTTACACGGGGTTACCCGTGAGCCTTTAGCGTTTGAACCAGGCTAGGAATTTCTTCTTGACGCTTGCTGGCTTGACATCATTTGCGTAGATGACTTTACCATTAACTGTTGCACTGACGTCTGCTGTATCGCTCTGGAATACATTCCAAATGACATCGGCATCAACAGTGCTTGTTGTGGTGCTTGTCTGAGAAACCTTGGCGACCTTCTTCGGCGCTGCCTTCTTCTTGGGCGCAGGCTTCTTAGGTGCGCTCTTCTTGGGAGCACTGTCTTTTGCTGCAGCTCTTTTAGCTGGCACCTTCTTGGCAGGTGCTTTCTTTGCAGCGGCCTTCTTCGCAGGGGCCTTTTTGTCTGTCTTCTTCTTTGGTGTTGCCATAACGGATACATTAGTCGCCAAATCACACCCGTGGCGTAACTAGGCTAGTATGGCTAAATGGGACAGGCCAAATATCCTCATCGCCTAGACAAGTTGGCTGTATCGCTACTGAGTGCTGTGAACGCCAAGGAGCAGTGTGTCAAGCAATACGGCATTGGCGAAGACCTGCCTATGTCAATCTTCTGCTGGAAGGAAAACGGGCTAGAGCTTGTGCTGTCGTTGGCTCAAACTCCTGAGACGAGAGACCACACAGAGCGGTTCAAGCGTGTGAGCGAGGCTATATGTATCGTCAAGAAGGGATGGGGCGTAGACGCCTTTACGATGGTGTCAGAGGGCTGGGTAAGTACCAATCCTGAGGCAACGTCAGGTAGGGAGCTGAGCGAAGTCTACGTTGAGAAAGACTCACCCGTAAGCGAATGTTTGGCTATAACTCACGTAGAAAACGACGAAGTCACCTTCCTGGCTAAGCCTTATAAGCAGCTATGGGGAAGGAAGGTTGAATGGGAAGAGGAGCTGTACTTTCCTGGCAAGACGCTGGTCAGAGGACAGGACGCTATGTATCCAAACCTATTCGCCAGAGTGCTGGACGAGGTGGCCTACGAGGAACCACCTGAGGACGAGGAGACGTACTACTCCTCACTGAGTAACGGGCTGTCTGATAAAGGCTTCGCTTGCGAATGGATGTAACCCGTATCGCCCGTGGGCTTCTACGGTTCGAACTGCGGAGGGATGCGGCTATCGTTCTTGATGAATATATCTGCGATGTGTATCGCTTCACGAGGTATCGTGCCTGAGTAGGTATAGGACACGAGTCCTTCTGGGAGTGCGCCGGCCTTAGCAGCCTGCGTCTCGCTCTCGTTGATAGACAGCTTATCTATATCTAATCGACGTACGTTTATTGCTAACACCTGTGCTGTGGTGAAGCTCTTCTTGTCTATGTTCGGCGTCTTTACACCGTTTACGTCGATTATCGTTATTTCGCCTATGCGGGAGAAATCTCGTATCGCGACGAATCCTGCTGCGAACTGCGGTTCGTTCGTCAAATTGACCACGCCATCAGTATTGTGTTGCAGTCCTGAGACGAGTATGGCGTCTACTGCGTCGGGGAACGTAGCGTGGTACAGCGTCTCTGGGAGTGTCGTGTTGTCCAAGATACACAGCCTTTCTTTATATCGCATCGTATATATTGTGCTGAATACAGCCTAAGGGTGGCGGCCTCAACTGTCAATAGCAAACAAAAGTATAGTCACACGGTAGGCGCGCCGGCCTCAACTGTTGTTATCACTTATGGCTTAACTGATAATAGCGCGACCCCCTATTATCACTTCGCCACTACGGGGCTCTTGTAAACTTTCTCGTCGCCGTCGGTGTGTGTGTGGGAGCGTACGATATTGTTTACAACTCCCATGTTTCCGCTGGATTTATCCAAACTCCGCTGCTAGAGTAGTGCTATGTTCATCCAGACAGCAAGGCGTAAGTAGCAGCCAGCCCTGATAGCTCAATGGATAGAGCAACAGACTTCTAATCTGTAGGTTGTAGGTTCGACCCCTACTCAGGGCGCTTAGGGTCCGTGGCGGAATTGGCAGACGCGCTGGTTTTAGGTACCAGTTCTACGGAGTGAGGGTTCGAGTCCCTCCGGGCCCACATGAAACACATTATCCATGTTCATCAGCAGAAGATTCGTAAGTCTCTTGACGCAATCATCGACCGTACGTACAAGGGCTCTACTCACCATCGCCGGCTTGAGATTATTTGCCCCTGTGGTTGCGACGCTGTGGCGGCAACAGTCGTTCAGTCAGATACCCCTGACTCGTGTGGTGCGCGCGTATGGATTGAGGCCCAGGAGACAAGACAGATAAGCATATAGAGCTTCTGTCATTAAGCATTGGACCGTTGCTGAAAAGAAGTCCGATGGACGATAAGTCATTACTCATTTTGTGGATACCATTACTCATTTTGTGGATACATTGTGGGTACATAAAAAATGTGTGCGACCGGCATGTTCCTGCTAAATTTATCGAAACACAAGAAGGGAATTGGGATGAATGTAACCGACATCATAAATAAGTTGGCAATAGAAGGCGAGCTGTTCGACGACTGGTTTACCGATAACGACGGGAACGACTATTTCCCGGGAACAACCATGCTCGAGGCTGCTGAATGCATACAGACCCTTCGTGCGCAGGTGGAAGAGTTGCTGCCGTACATGAAGCGCGAGATGGAGTCTTATTTGTCTATTGGTCCACCTCCGGATGGTCATGACGACGACTGCGCAGATTGCCACAGCTACAAATCAGCGGTAGAGATACAGCAACGTCTGGCAGACGGGGAGTTTGTTCATGAATAAATTAAAGCGTCGCTGTGGTGCTGGATAAATTTATCTATACACTGCTGGAAGAAGAAGGAAATACAGATGAGTGATGATTACACCAAGGAAGACCTACACAAAGACATGGAAGCTTTGCGTAAATTAGGCCTTATAGAAGTTGTTGGCGTTCGTGAAGACGGCCAATGGCTATGGGGACCTACTCAATCAGCCTTAAACATGACTGAAGAAGAACGCGCTCAGGCTATATATGACTCGTATCAGGACGGCTCGTTAGACGACTGACGGCTCCACCGCATCGAGTAGCTGCGACGCTGTTCGTTTCTGCCTAACGCGAGAATTTGCTCTGTTTCCGGGAGGCTCATTATCTTTTCGAGCCGGCGCTTTTGCTTTCTTTCGCGCTCGTATTCTCTGCGCTTGTCCGGGTCACGTATTGGCATTGTCCTCCTGCGTATCTGCTGATTTCATTAAGATATCACGAAGCATGTATGCCATATTGTTATAAACATCGAATGCTGCTGCGAATTCTGATGTCTGGTCTTTCCCTGTGGCCATTTTGTTCATTGTCAACTCGGCCATTTCTTCGTGGAATATAAATTCACTGATAATTAGGTCAGCAAGACGCTTTGTGTCTATGTCCGTTTTTCTTATTCCAAGGTGTTTTGCTAGTTGGTCGTCAATTGACATTGTTCTCCTTAAACAGAAAAGCCTAGGAGGATATTACCCCCTAGGCCGTTCCATACGCGGTGCTGAAACTCGCAGATAAAGGAGTTGCCGCGCCCTCCAGTATGTGCGCCCTAGCCGAAACTAGGCTCTATTGCTAGAGGTCGTACTTATCTGAAAGCATGAGTTCCGACACCTGCGCCGGAGATAACAAATACCCTTTAGCGGGATTGTCAGAGCTGGCGGCGAAGACCGTTTTCTCCATGGTCGATAAGTTCTTGCGAAGATAGCGCTTTATTCTGTCAGTTGCAACAACTACGAATGCGCCGTCAAAATGATATTGGTACACCCACCATTTTGCTGTTGTGACGTTGATGCCGCTCAGTACCCAGAGTTCATTTCCTTCAGCATCGCAGCGGCGTCCAGGCCACTGTTGAGTCTCGATAACCATTTTCCCGTTGCGGTATCGGTCGGTCTTAACTTCTATATGACCGGACGCAATGTCCTGGATAAATTTATTGATAATCTCTTCGCCCTGCTCACCAAACTCGAGGTCTTTTAAAAAATCCGGAGCGGGTATGTCGTATTTAGGGAAGTATCCAGTCATGCCTACTTACTACCAGGAAATCCCAGAAAACACAACTAATAAAAAAATGGTGGGATAGGTTGCGACAGGTATTTCAAGAGGCTAATATTTGAATCTACGAAGGAGGAATTCCAATGACAAAAAAGAAACCACGTTCATACTCGGAGCTCAAGCAATCAGGTGAGGTAAAGCGCGGCCGCAAAAAGACCCAGCTTTCCGCTAAGGAAATTGCCGACCGCAAGGAGCGCGAGAATCTCGCAAACCGCCAACGTCAGGAAGCACGTCGCCGTGCAGCGATGGTACTGCAGCACAACTACCGCGATGAGTTCTCTGAGCTTTACCAGCGCGAGCTCGCCAACATTCAGTCCGAAGACAACTAAGACTTGTAGCGATGCTGTCTCTGACCATACGAATACAGGCCTAAATGCAGGCCCTTGTAGCTCAGTGGTTAGAGCAGCATCCTTATAAGATGTTGGCCGTGGGTTCAATTCCCATCAGGGGCACACAGAAGGGAAACTTATGCCAAACAACAAAGGGACGCTGGGAGAAATACATGTTGGCGGGGATGACTTCGATGTCGTTTACGTCATCTGGCACACATCAGACCCATCAAACAGATGGTTCGTTACGGTAGAAGGAACCGGACAGCGAGCAATATTAAAGTCGCTAGTAGATAGACGACCTCACCCTGCAAATCTCGGATATACGCAAGATGCGTGGACGTACAACATTGTCGATGAAAAGACTTGGTTGAGAATGAACGCCGGCGGACTTCCAATACCACCAAAAAAATTTCTCATTGCGCAGGGTGATGAGAAAGCATCCGCAAACTGAAGGAAAACATGCCCTACGACCAAAACAACAGATGGGTTAAGCCCAAATTGGCCCGACGTCCAATGACTAATCATGTACGTCCAGGAACAAGCAAATTAATCAAAGATGACTCAATGAGTCTCTGGCTAGGGCTTCAGACATGGTCTGACTTTGCTCAAAGCCTGCACCAGTACTACTCAACCAATGGCGGCTTCACTGAGAAGCAAATGATGTCGGCAGAAAAATTGCGAATCAAAGTTGACCAGAATTATGACCCTTATGGAAAGGGAATTGAGGATGGCGTTTACATAGATGACGAATATAAATACATCTTCAAAATTTCTCTCGTAACCAACAGCAACGACAAGCAAATACGGTCAGTGAGAAAGCGTTTGATAGAGATGTCTGGATGGTCGGATGTAAAACTTGCATCAAATAAAGCCACACTGTTTGAGTGCATCAAGACAGGTACATTTCGAATGCTAGACAACGACGAACTGATAGCAATTGGAAGAAGAACAGGAATATGCTGCGACTGCGGCAAGGTTCTCGACAATCCTCAAAGTGTCGCTGCAGGTATCGGGCCGTATTGTGCAAAGATTCGTAAATCCCAGAATAAAAAGGAAACGAAATAAATGAGTGAATTTATATCGATGATTATTGGGCATGTTGCAGTTTTGTGCTGCGGCATTTTTATGGGCAAGTCTTTTAAATAGTCATTGGGCGTGTAGCCCAGCGGCAGAGGCAGGGGACTTAAAATCCCTCAAGCGTGGGTTCGAATCCCACCACGCCCACCAAGCTTCCGTAGCTCAGCGGATAGAGCGCCGGTTTCCTAAACCGTCGGCCGCAGGTTCGAGTCCTGCCGGAAGCGCCAATGGGGAATGGTGTAATTGGCAACACGCCAGGTTTTGGTCCTGAAGTTCGGGGTTCGAGTCCTCGCTCCCCAACCAATACAGCAAAAGGAAAGTATGCAATTAGAAACGCTTATTCAATGCCTTCGTAATGAAGGGTTAAATTTATCCAAAGACGTTGATTCGCCAATTGGTCATATATCTGGTCTTTTGTTGGAGGCCGCCGACGCCATAGAAGAACAGGTGAAACTCGGTGATGAATTACATACAGCACTGCATCACGCTTTGCAATGTTCGGAACCAGAGTGTTTGAACTTTGATTCTCTATGCGATTGGTGGGAGCTTACGCGCAGCTATTCGTAAGGGTTGTTTTCTACAGAACCGATTCGTGTATCTATTCTGGAGCTGCCGCCAGGGTATATGTTGCGTAACCTTTCGCCGTCTGCAGTGGTTATTGCTCCACCGTGTATTACTTTGCCAGGGCTAAATCCGTAGCAGGCGTTCACAACATCGCACACGCCAAACATCATGACAGAAATCCTCTTGCGTCGCCATTTTGGTGCGGTAGTAATCTGTTGAATCATCGGGTCACCGGCACGCCAGTTAATCATGCCTGCCCATGAGGACATGTACTCTTTTTCAAGAACTTGAGACGCCTCTGGGCCGTCTAATACGGTCCCCCAGGGGTATCTGTCGTCTGCGAATCCAAGAAGAATCAAGTGGGCAGGCTGAATGTGTCTCCCATCAAGAAGCACAAACCACATTTTTACTACTTCGTCTTCTGGTCCAAAAACTTCTTCACGGTAGTACTTAACTACCAGACGACCTTCAGCGTCGACTTCTCCGCGACCCCATTCTGTTGGGTCATTACTTGGCAGTTCTTCGTCAGATGTATACCAACGTTTAGGCTGTGCATCCATTCCAGACGACAACCAGCGGATGTCAAAGAAGCGGTCGCTAAGTTTTTCACCAGTATCTAATGCGTATGTTGATGGGAATTTTGCCATACGGCAAGACTAGTCGTTCCACCACGCTGTCCATGGTTTTGCTGGAGCAGAAACCGCTTCTGTATCGTGAATGCCTGTGTATGCAACCGAGATTGTGACCTTTGCATCATCTTCGTATCCTGTCCAGTCGCCACCATTGGCGTAGACGAACATCTGGAGGAACTCGTCAGTATTCATAACTGCGACATCTGTGGCGTATTTCCGTGCGTTGTACTCAGTTTCGTTATCCCAACTGTTGTTGAACGCAGTTCCTTTATCAACAAGTGCCACGGCAGTACTGCGAAGGCTTGACACATTGCCGCCGACCCACGAAGAAGAGGCAAATGCACCGATTCGTCCTGCTGCGTCGTCTGGGTTTCCAAGCCACATTGTTGGCTTCAGGTCTTCGTCAATGCTGCCAGAATATGTGAAAACATCCTCAAACCCCCATACTAGGTCTGTTGGGTTGTCAATTGCATTGTGCTGTGTCTTGGAGTTCTTTGATTTGATTACAGCCAAAGACAACTTTCTTTCTGTTGTCTCAACATCTACAGTTTCCCCATCGCCCTGCCATAGACCTGCTGTTGGGCCGTAATTCTGTTGCGTAGTGAACCAGATTTTCTCAATCTTGACTCGGAACGGAAAAGACACATTCAAGAAAGAAGGGTCGCTGTCTCTGACGGTCCATTCATAGTTGACGATTGATGGCGCAATAATTCCGGACATGTTTGACCTCGTTCGATATATGAGTACAATACAATTTTAACATCCATACAACCGGACATAGCGCAGCTTGGTAGCGCACCTGCTTTGGGAGCAGGGGGTCGTAGGTTCAAATCCTGCTGTCCGGACGTTAGAGGGCTTGCAGCATGTACAGCTGTTGGTTAAATGAGGCAAGTAAGAGCGATAGTACTTAAAGCAGAGATTAACGTTAGAGGCATATTAAGGTTATGTGCTGAAAGTTAGGGTTTACCTAACACCTTGTTTGAGCGTTACTTTGAAGCTGGCTGGAACCGTTACGAAAGAAGCTAAACCCTCTAATTTGCCCTTGTAGCTCAGTGGCAGAGCAACCGCCTTGTAAGCGGTAGGTCGTCAGTTCAATCCTGACCAAGGGCTCAAAAAATAGTTGACAAAAAACAAAAAAGGGTATAGCCTTACATTTATGACCTACCTACCTAATACCTGGATGGACTTTTCGCTATGTCGCGGCCAGTCTCACCTATTTTTCCCTTCTCCAAATATTGTGGGGAAAAAACGTGCTGCGCTACAAAAGCAAGCATTGGAGATTTGCGCTAAGTGTCCTGTTTCTGAACCGTGTCGTGAATACGGCGTAATGACGCAGTCACTAGGAATATGGGGCGGAGAAACTGAAGAGCAACGCGGGGAGCGTGGACTTCCTGTATCAATAGATGTCCAGCGCCGTATAAAGCGCCAGCAAGAAAAAGAAAAATCAGTTATAAACTGACAGACGGGCCGGTAGCTCAGTGGTCAGAGCAGGGGACTCATAATCCCTTGGTCGTGGGTTCAATCCCCACCCGGCCCACTATGGAAAATGAACAAAAATTTGCCGCCGCAGTAGCTATTGTGGCGATTATTCTAGGGTACGTTGTACTCCTGCTGGGCTGGTGACATGAATTTCTACATGTATTTCAGTGGTCTATTTATAGGCTGTGTCGTCGGTTATTTCATTGGATTTGCAGCGGGAAACAAAAAGCGAAAGAGATGACATGAGCGAAACAACATGGACATGGGTCCTTCTTGGGATGGAGTTCCTTGGTGTTTTTGGCATGTGGAATGTCGGCAACAGAAAATGGTGGGGATGGGCTCTGGTGTTGGTGCACTCCCTACCATGGCTTGCATACTCTATAATTTTCAATAAGCCTGGATTTATAGCCATGAGCTTTTTATGGATATCTATGCATCTTCGAAACACGGTCAAGTGGTTCCGGGAGCAGCGTCACACCTAGGGGGTGTTATGGAAATTGTTTTATTGGCGATGTGCATATTTTGCGCGTTTGTTCTCGGACGTCTGACCAACTTTAAGTCAGACAAAAAGACCGAAAAATTGAACAATGAGCTGCGCATAATGACGGAGTCGCGAGATAGATGGCGCGAAAAATACCTCGTGAAAGTCATGAGAGACAAGCTCGAAGAGCTAAACTGCAGGGACCGTGAATCTTATAAAGACTAAAACTTTTCAGTTGTTTGCAGCTTGCATTGCATTGTTTGTTGCTGCTAAGTACGGCATCGCGCGCTTAGAGCGTGACCACAATGATATGTGGGAATAATTAGAAGTCGGAGTGAGCTTCTATAAATTCGAATAAACGTTCTGCTGTTGTGTCGCCGCCATATACGGCAGAAGACTTTAGATAACGAATAAAGTCATACCATCTACGTTGCTGTGCAGCAGAATCAAACACCAAAGTGTATTGAACTACTGCTTTTTCTGTTCCGCCGGATGTAATAGCCGTACTTCCTTGCGACACAGCAACGCCAGTGTCAATGTCCGGCCTTGCCTCAAGCCTCTTCTCTCCAGTACTTGGGTCAAGTGCTGCGACGGCTTCTATCGGTCTAACTATCTCTGGAGCAACATACCCCTGAACGTAGTCTTCGTCATATTTTTCTGCATGCTCTGACAGGGCGGCTATTTCAAAATCATCCCACTGCAACTGTTCAAAAAGATATGAATAGTCATCTGACACGCTAGACAGCATTTCGAATAACGCCGTTTCATCCGTGTGTCCTAATTCAACAGTTCGGTTGTCTGCAATGGCAAACGCTATTGCCGCTTTGTCGTCGGCATCAAGAACTATTGCCGCCATTTCAGTCCACCCAAGAGACTTGGCCGCCTGTAGTTGATGGTTCCCAGCAAGAACGGTATAAGTACCATCATCGTTATCTTTCACGACAATTGGCTTTACCTGGCCAAACTCATTGTATGAGGCAGCTATCGCATCAACGTTGCCTCGTCTGGGGTTTCCTTCGAGAGGTAGCAACGACTCTATTGGGAGAGCAAGGCTAGAAAGACTTTCGTGAATCATAATTCCATATTTTCAGTTGTCTGCAAAGACAAAGCTACGACGAACTTAGACTCGGATTTAATTTCTATCAACTCTAAGCCGAGGATATGGATAACCGCTCTGGCCAGCTCGCCCATAGAGTTGTCTAGTTCAATAAGGTCCTTGTCGGACAAGTCTCCAGGGTCCGTCATGTCTAGAAACTCTTCTTTTATATGGTTTTGGATGGCCGAAATGGCCTGGGAAAATTTCTGGTCGTTTGACATTGCAACACTCTATCACTGGCGCTATAGTTAGTTCCACATCGGCTACGGCCACAACATGAGGAGAAAAAAAATGACTACTCAGGTCACATTGATTGGGAACGCCACTGGCGACCCAGAACTTAAGTATTTCCAGAACGGAACAGCAAAAGCCACATTTGGTCTTGCCGTCAACCGTTACTGGAATGATGAGAGTGGAGAGAAGAAGGAGCAAGTCTCGTACTTCACAGTAGAAGGCTGGCGCTACACAGCGGAAGACATTGCACGCGTTGTCGAAAAAGGAATTCGCATTGTTGTCGTTGGCAAGCTCGAGCAGCAGTCCTGGGAAGACAAGGACAGCGGAGAAAAGCGCTCCAAGGTGATTATCACTGCTGACAACATCGGAATCCACTCCATGGCAATCGAAAGCGTTGAGCGCCGTCGTGGTGGAAACTCTGCTGGAATTGCAGACGACTCTGTTGCGACAGCATCACGCAAGGCACCACAAACAGCGGCTAAAAAGCCAGCTCGTCCAGCTGCGCGCCGCGAAGATTTGGCCGACGAAGAACCGTTCTGAGCCTCGGATACCGGCTGTGACTTTGGTCACAGCCGGTTTTTCCATATATAACAAGGACTTCAGGGCGGAATATTGTTAACTGTTACCTAAATAAGGTGCAACAAATTCTGCCCTTGGGGTATAATAGATAGATAAGTATTAACTAGCCCGGTGCGCCGGAGTCATATTCGCCGAACAAAGGAACGAACATTGGATAAAGCAAAGCGTGTATTCGCTATCCTCCTGTTAAGTATTGTTGTTATTGGGACAGCACCGGCAAAGCTGTCCGCCAGCCCTTCTTTAGGAGAGGGGGTGGTTAGCCGGTCAGCACTTGATTCGCGTGCATGGGAGACCCCCACTAGTTCTTCAAATTTTGACCTTCGAAAATCGTCCACAGAACGCAAGCACGCATACCCAACAGATGAATTTTGGGACAAGCTAGCCCAGTGCGAAACAGCGCAGAATTGGCAAAATGGCGGTCGATGGGCTGGTGGTCTCGGAATCATGAACAACAGCAAATTCCCCAAGCGAGAAATGGGGACATGGGAGCGTTTTGGTGGAGAGCAATTTGCCCCCACCCCAGACAAGGCAACGCGAGAAGAGCAGATAATTGTCGCTAACCGTATTGCCGTTGAGGGCTACCAGCAGTTGGTTCAGCGTGACCCAGATTGGGCGCGACGCCAAGGTGTCCCAGCTCAGTACCTGTGGGACCAAAACCCAGTTGGTCTCGGCGGCTGGGGTTGCTATAAGTCCAAGTCAAGCGGTAAATACCGCATGGACAAGCCAAAGATGTACTACTACGAAAACTACAAAGATGTTGTGCACTTTAAGTTTACGATGAACGAAAAGAGTAAAGCGGTTCACGACTTGCAGGTCTTTTTGGGACTAAAGGTGGACAGCTGGTACGGGCCAAAGACTCGTCAAGCGCATCGTAAATACATTAAAAAACACAATATCCAGACGTACGACACAATTCCTTACTTGTCCGGTGGGGTTACAGCACAAAGTGTTAGCAGCAATAAAACTGCTCCAGAAAAACGTTGCCCGAAGTGGGAGAAAATGCTCAAGCAATACAAATTGCCTGTTAAGGATTTTTCTTACATCATGTGGCGAGAGTCGCGCTGTATTTCCAAAGCCATTGGCTGGAACTACAGAAAAGGGATGAGCCATAAGGACTGCAATCTTGCCCCTGCAGTTCAATACAAAAAATGCAAGGCCGTGAAGTCGTACGACAGTGGTCTATTGCAAATTAATAGCTCATGGGTAACGGTAACGGCGCAGGTCTGCAAGTCAAAACGAGGAGATATGACAGTTCTCCTCAAGCCTGAATGCAACATTGCTGTCGCTCTGCACTTGTACAATAATGGTGGAATGCATCATTGGAAGGCCACTTCTGGCCGGTATCCGGAGTAAAGTAATGGGCGTGTACTCGAGAGCTAATAAAATCGAAAAACTTGAAGTAAAGCATATTCACTTATGGTTCGGAGAGCGAATCGATAAAGATGACATTTCAATAGTGGATGTCACTGTCTGTGCTTGGGTTAACCCACCCAAGGAACAGATAACACACAATAAAGAACTCGTAACATGCGATTCATGCATAAGAAGGGCAAGATAAAAATGGTAGGGAAAGACGCTCCAAACATGGACCACTCACACTACGAAAAGAAAGAAATTTCTTTTAAAGAGTGGATGTCTATGGGTATTGCACGTGGATGGGCTGGTCCGCCAGTGTGTTATACACACGATGGATTACCAACATCGCCAGGCGAAGATGAAGAGTTTGATGAAGGATTGGACCCGTGTATTCATATTATTCGTCTCTATGAAGACGAGGAACATCGTGCCTCGATTGAAGAATCCCACTCCCCTTCACAATGGCGTAACCATTACTTAAAGTAGCTCCACCGCATTATTCTCGCGTGCTGTATTATTGTGTGGGGACAATCCCACCGACAATAAGGAGCTCAAATGCCGGCAACAATTCCATTTTCAATTTTCACTCTCACATCAGACGAGGTTTTAGCAACAGGTACGAAGGCACGCATGGTAGCCCCATGTGACGGCAAAATCGTAAAAGTTACAGCTGCTCTTATCAGCGCATCTGTAGGTTCTTCTGTGATTCTCGATGTGAATATCGGTGGAACAACAATTTTCACCACTCAGGCAAACCGCCCTACAGTGGCGGCAGCTGCAACAACTGCAACAACTGGAACTGCACAGGTTGTTGAGTTTTCAGCCGGCGATGTAATCACTGTAGATGTAGACCAGGTTGGTTCCGGTACTGCTGGTACCGGCTTCACAGTCGCAATTGCCTACGAAGACAAGGACTCGGCTTCCACACACGCCATTCAGGGTCTCTAATACCCGACAAGGAGAATGGCCCGGGTGTAACAGCCCGGGCCTTTTTCTATTTATTGGTTATGTCGCCAATTTGTCGCGCAATCTGCCCTACAGAAGGGAGATAGCTAGATATACCGGCGTTAGATACTTCTCCATCCTTTGCTGATATAGCTTTGGAGTACCCAATCCGTCGGGAAGACTCAACTTCTTCTAGGCGATTAAGATAGAACTTTAAACTGTTGGTTATGGATTCAATTTCGCGCTTAAGGAAAGCTATTTCTCTTTCTAGTGCGTCTACTTCATCTCTTATTTGGCCCGATATGTCGTCAGAGCCACGCTTTGATTTTCTCATTTATAACCTTTGACTACTCCGTCAGGAATGACAGCAAACCTGCATTTTCCATTAGATTCTACGGGCATTGCCAGGATTTTGCAAGAGCTTCCGCCCTCGTACAGTACGCAGTTTGAGCACTTAACCCCGATTGAAGCTTTCTGGTTTTCAGCGGCGCTTTTATATCCGGCCCATATGCCTTTGCCGTCTTGGTTGAATTTGCCGTGCCTTTTGGCAATTGAAACCAAAGCTTCAGCCAGTTCTTTTTCTTCTTGCTGGAGTACGGGTGCTTGCTCTGTGACCTTGACTATCCTTATATTGCCTCCGCTCATTAGGGATGCAATGATGTTCATAATTGCGTTGCTATCTTTCATTTGAATTCCGTCCAAGTCTTATTGCCGACGCCATAATATTCTCTCGCTAGTCCTGATTGAATTATGTCGTTATTCAAGCATGCTGTAGCTGGGTCATTTACGTCTTCAGAGCTGTATATTTTTGCCAAGATTCTGCCGTATTTATCGTTTTTGTCTGGGATTGTGTTCACATATACCCATTTATGACTTGTTAGCCAGTCGGAGGTAAAGTCCTTGGCTTTAACACCAAGAGCTTTTTCTTCTTTGTTTGATGTTCTCGACTCTGGGGTATTAACGCCATACAGACGAACACGTATTTTGTGGTGTATATCAAACCCTAGGTCTATACGCAAATCTAGCGTGTCACCGTCTATTACCTTAAGTACTTCGGCACCGTACCAATATCTTTCGTTCATATAGCAATTATCCCACAAAAGCAAAACCCCCGGGTTTTATCCCGGGGGCCCTACTATTGATTTTGTTTGTTATTAGGCAGTTGGTGCTGCGTCGAAGTCAACCTTGACGAATGCTTCTGGACGCTTCACTGCAAGAGCAAGACGCTGCTCAGCAAGAACCACAATTGCGTTGCGCACGAAGAAGTCTGCGTGCTGCTCTGAAATGCGGATGCTTGCCTGCTCGCGGTCGTACAACTGTGCGCCGGTGCCGAAAGCTCCGACGAGAGCTGTGCCCTCTGCGATTGCTGGGGTGTCGATAACTGGCATGCGCCAGATACGCTGTTCTCCACCAAGAGCTACCGAGACAGCAACGAGGTACTGACCCTGGTCGTCCTTTGCGAGTTCCATGTCTTCCCAGTCGTTCGGGTGCAAGACCACGCCTGTTGGCTCGTAGTACGAGAGGAATGACAGTGTCGCAGCACGACGGATTGCGTCAGCCTTGTTGTCAGCAACTGGCAAGTGAGCACCTTCGGACCATGCGTACTCCTGGATGCCCGTGGTCTGAAGAACACCCTGAAGGTTCTCGCCGGTGCCGTCACCGTTAAGAATTTGAGAGTCCTCAAGAAGACGGAGACCGTACATGAGTTCGTTGTCGATAATGCTGCGGAGCTGTGGCTCGTCTGCAAGAACGTTGCGGTGTGCAGCTTCCCAGTGTGCAAGTGTGCGTACTGGGGCTTGCTCACCGACGAACACCATGCTCGACTGTGGCTTAGCACCAAAAGCAGTATTGCCACCATTGCGCTCAGCAACTGAAGCAGCAGCATTTGTGCCGCCGCCGGCGCTTGTGAAACCAAGCTGGCGGAAGTACTCAATGACAGCAGCTGTCGTTGTGCGGGTTGGGAAGAGGTCACGAACGCGCTTGGTACGTGTTGGCGGGGTGACGATTGGGTCACGCTGAATGGTACCGAACGAACCAGGTGTTCCTGATGGAAGTGCTGAGTAAACGTCCTTGACGCCGTAGTTTGTCAGTGACAAACCAGCCTGCCAAGGCGAAATCATGTTTGCACCATTCTTGCCACCCTGAAGTGACTTGAACTCTGGGGATTCGGTGAACATTTGACCAATTGACTTGAAGCCCATATCGCGAGCTGCTTCGTATAGTGCATTTTCTGCACTCTTGGCGTTGTATTCAACTGCGACAGAGTTACCCTCTTCGCGGCTCCATCCGTCAACATCCTTCATCTGCTCTAGGCCATCGATGAGGCTGCGGATTTCACGGATGTCGCGCATGTTTGAATCGAATGCGGACTTTTGTTCTGAAGACACAACAACTGTGCCATCTTCAACCTTGAACGAATCAGCAATTGACTTGTTCTCGGCCATTTTTGTTCTGAGTGCGCCTTGTAGTTCGCGTACTCTTGCTTCGTCGTAAGACATTTGTCTTTCTCCTTAGAAAGTTTGGATTTTTGGAATTTTGGGTCAGATACATCTGCTTAGGTAAGCACCCAGCTCCTGTTTCCTGATACCTAATGTACCAAACCTAATATCTGTTGTAGTGGAAGTATTGCAAGAAAACAGTATTAATTTGGAACTTGTAAAGCGTCGCCAGATTTAGCTAAATCGTTGGCAGCAAAGCGCATTCGCCAGTACATGGCGATGTTTTCTGGAGTTTGTTTGACACCATACTTAGACATATCTTCATCTCGTATTGCAGCAAGATAAATCTTTTCAATGTCATCGGAAAGAATGTTGTTTTCCATCGTCATGCACCTTTTCTTAAAATGTTTGTGACGTTGCCTGTTGTCATTCTGGCTACGTTCACTCCGTCAGGAATTGGCATTGTGTTGATTATTTCTGCAATTTCTTTATGGGTCAAGTTCGGTCTTGATTTAATCAAACGCTGTACTTCTCTAATTCGTTTGTCAACAAATTTTTGTGTCAAGCTTTTTTTAATTTTTCTAGCCGTTTGTTCTTTGTTGGGAAGGCGGTAGCTCTCGAGAATCCCAGCCTTACGCATGCGCGTCAACCGTGCTGTCCAATCTGTACGGTCCATAAGTATGTCGTACTCGTTCCGTAGCGCCTCTAGGGCGTCGGCGACCTGTAGACCGCGACCGTAAACATCCAGTATGGCGTCCTGTACGTCTTCCTTGGAGTATCTATCTTTGTCGTAGCGCGTAGCCATACTCCCGGATATTTGACCGCCAGAGTTTTCGGGAAGACGGCGCACAAACTGGTTTACGAACCTGGCTCCCTCTTCTGAATACCGCTGCTGCCTTAAATCGACGTTGTAACGCTTAATTGCTTCAGACAGAAGGGTGCTGGCAATGCCCTTACGTTTTGAATCTGGAGAAATAAAGATGTTTACATTTCCTTTTTTCTCAAGAGGAAGGTCTTGAGGGTAGTGGTAAACAATTCCTTTTAATATTCCTTTTTCATCTCTCCACAGAAGACAGTCAACCCATTGTCCAGGCTGGAGACCGTTGCCCGTTCCTTTGAAATACGAAAATCCGGGAGGACCTTTTTTGTCAAACTGAGAAGCTTGCCCCTTGAATGGCCATGGCTCTCCACCAAGACTTTCTTTTACGTCTTTCCATGGTTTGCCTCTATATTTAGGAGCGTTTCGCATCTCTCTTCTGCTGTTGAAAGACTCCCAGCCTTCTGCTGGTTGAGTTATTCGACCAGATATTGAGCCACCCATTCTGCCGGAAACGGATACGGGTTCAACAGCACGTCTGTAGCGAATTCTTGTATCAGGAAGTGTTACGCCATCGTCTTCCCATGCCAATAGCTCTTCGGGGGTAACGCCTTCACCAAACTTGTCTTTGCGCGACTTTTTGATAAGCGCCCTAATTTCATCCCGGGTTTTTCTTTCAGAATCGCCTAACTTTCCTCTAAAAATATCGTTTACTGATTCAGAAAGTTTTTTCAGAAATTTGTTTTTTGCATCCTCGTCGTACCAATAGTAACCGTTGCGCGGCCAGTGTGATGCTCCAAAGAGTCCTTCTGGGCTGTAATTATCTCCGTACAAAGATATTTCTGATATGCCCAATTCTCTGTATATTTCTTCGTTTCGCGCGTTTAGTGCGGTTCCTATACCGAGTCCCTGTTGTTGAAATTTTACTACCATCCCCTTGTGTTCTGCTTCTGCTGAATTGTCGTCAAAGTACAAAACCCTGTCAAAAGATGCAAGGCTATTGTTATCGTTAAGTTGACTTGGATTGGTCCCTAAATGTTTGGGGAAAACCAGTCCAGATATTTCTATGCGCGTTTTGTTTGCTGGGATGGTATAGCCACCCCTGTCATAACCTCCGTCGCCGGTGTTGGTTACCTTCACGTCTATAGGAATTACATTGAACTCATTGCCTCTGTTTGTTTTTGTTCTGTCTATGTAGTCTTTATTCCCAACTATTACACCGGTAAAAGCTTCCTTCATTGCTTTTTTTATTTCGCTGTATTTGCCTTTATTTGCAATAAGCTGTCTTGCTTTTCTGGCTGCAGACCTCTCTCTGCCTGAAATAGCTTGATTTTCTGCAGATTTCTTTATACCGGCACTTGACATTCTTCCGGATATGTCACCGTTTTGTGCTGCCCAGATAATGATGTCCATCGGGAGCTCTTCATTTTCAAATGCGTCCATTGCTCCAGGTGTCTTGTTCAAAACATCTTTAACAATTGATTGCTGTGCTGGGGTAAGTGATTTCCATGTTGACTCAAGCGCGTCATCTGATACAAAGTCATCAATTTTCTTTTCAGGGGAAATCAGAGGTCTTGATGAAGGTTGTACCGGTGGGCGATATTGCATGTTGGGGTCAATTACGCCAGTTGTCACGACGTTGAATATTCTGTCTTTTGACATGTCGGAGCTGCTAGCTATATCTTCTATCGACTGGCCGGCATCGAATGACTCTATTGCCTTTCCTTCTGGGCTTTCTGCCGCATATCGGTTTTGGAACAGACGCGCAGTTGGGCGTCCACCTCGCTTAACTTTCTGAGTAGCTTCATCAAAATCAGCATAGACATATGCGTCTTCATGCTTAATTTCAAGAGGGCTTGAAGCTGATGGCTTGGAAGCAAGAAGGCGACGAGACGATATATCTGTCGAATCCCATAGGTAAAATTCGTCTGCTGCTTTTGCAACAGATGGCATTATTTGCCTATTTCTTCCCATTACAGCGCTGTTGAAGTGTCCAGGAAGGCTACGTGGGTCTGTTAAGGAGCGGCGTTCTAGTGATTCCGCAAGCGCATCTGGCGTTGCCGTGTTGTAGTGCATGACAATGTCGTATCCGGCTGACCTGGCTGCTTGCAGAGTTTCAAAACCAGAGTTGTATTGTCCAGTTGAGTCGTATACAACGTCAAGACCCTGAGATATCGCTTCTTGCAGTGCAAGGTCCGCTATTACACGTGATTCTTCGTGAACAGCATTCGCCCACATTGGGTTTCCGGCAGCATGAAGTGCTCTTGCCTCGGGTAGAAGGGTTTTTATTTCATCAGCATCAACATGGAGCGCAAACCCTGGTGTTGGGATATTGTGAGCGCCGGTTTTTCTGTCTGTAGTCTTGCCTGAACCAGCTGGCCCACCAACTGAAACAAATTTACGCTTTCCTCCAGTAGGGCGTTGTACTCCTGCTACCAATGCATCAATAATGGGGCGATAAACGTTGTCGTAGCGATACTTGCTGACATTTGACTTTCCGCCAAATGTTGTGGTTACTTCAACAGATGGTTCGCCAATGTTGGCTTTGTAAACATCAAACGTAAGTTTTGGATGCTGTTTCGTAAGTTCAGATTGGTCATATGAACTAGGAAGATTTTGCAATCCAAGACGTTTTTGAACGCTGTCATCAAGAGGAGGGAACGACGATGACATGCGACCCGATATTGAACCAGGAGAAGAGCTCATTGATGGGCCACGCCCACCACCGGTCATTCTCCTGATTAGCTCAGCTAGCACTTCTTCGTCAGTTGCATCCGGACCAAGGTCACGCCTAACTTGTTGTTCTACGAAGTAGGCATTAGCAGGGCTACCTGAAGTTGGATTAAATGGCCCACGAGGTCCAGAAGATGGGCCAGGTCCTCCTTGTCCATCGTCATCAATCTCACCGTCACCACCAAGGTCTCGCGTACCTCTACCCTCACCCCATAGAGCACTTCCTGCTGGGCGTGATGGCTGTATGCCGTGGCGAGTCCAGTCTGACCATTCGTCAAATTCTTTTTCGACCCATTGGCGTTGCGGGAACACGGTTGACTGAGTAAACGGAGCGGTAGGCCAGTCGTCTCTATTTGCGTTATGCCGCGGCCATAGGCGACCCTTATCGTCATATAAATATAGGTCTTGGTCTGTGTATTGACTTACGTCAATGTCATCGTCAGCAATGTCTGTGTTATTTGGTCTCGCCGAAGAAGATTGGCGTGAAGTTCGTCCTGCTCGCCATGAATCGTATTGGTTTCTTAACCTGCTATTGCTTAGTGTTTCCCATGCGAATCCAAGTTCTTTGAATTGCTCAGTAGCATCTGGAGAATTGTTAACGTCTGGGTGAAGCACGCGAGATTTAGCTCTAAAGGCTTTTTTTAGCTCTTCGTCTGTTGCTGTTTCCGAAACTCCAATTATGTCGTATAGGTCTCTAGATTGAGCCCACTGTCTCGGGTTTGACATTCTCCCGCTAATGGAATTGTTTTCCTCGACAGCATTTAGGAATTCAAACATCTCATTATCGCCAAGCGGCATGTAGAAGCCGGCATTTATATATGCCTGGCGACCCTTTGGCGTGTTCGTTTTGTATGTTTCCATCAGCTCTGGGATGTTCCTATGGCGCTGCCATTCAGGACTGTCTGGCTGCCACATTCTCCATGGCCAAGATGCGGATTCAATCATTTCATGCATGTCGAGAGAAAAATCAATCATTTCTCTCTTCATCCACAAATCTTCCATCAAAGATTTGCGAGCTTTATTCATTGCTCGCTTAGCAATTTCTTCTCTATCTCCTGAAAACCGTGAGCCTGACTTTCGTGCGGCATCCACGACAGCCTCTAGGACAGATTCATCTATTGTCCTTTTTATGTAAGCACCGAGCGCCGCCATTTTGTCTATGCCTTCTTGCCCTCCAAATACTGGATGCATATAAGCCGACGTAGATGAAAGATTCTGTATTTGGTCTCTCATTTCCTGGCGAATATCTTTTACTTTTTCGCGCAAAGCAGACATAGGGGATGTCATGTAAGAACGTTTTTCTGCGTTAAATTTGTTAGCGCTCTTTGCTACGTCTGACATTTTGCCAGATATTGCCCTAGTTGCCTTCGGTGGATTTTTTTCGAACAAGAATGACGGAGAAATCCACTCTTTAGGTATCGCCTTATATATGTTGGCGTCAAAGTTTCTTGAAAGAGGAGAAACTCCGGATTCCATATGCATTTTACGCATTGCCGAGTTATACATGCGTATTGCAGCTTTCTTCGGCATGTTTGTTCTTTCGGAGAATTGGAATATATTTTCTCCGTCCGACAAGCGACGCATCATTTGAATTTCACCAGCGTTCAATGCTGAACCAAACTGCGAAATTGATTGTTTGATTGCTGCTCTCTCTAGAGGAGCATTTGAATTTTTCCATCTGGCGTATCGCTTTACTATGCCATCGACCATTTTTTCGGTCATGCCAAGGTCTTCTGCTATGCGGTTTAGTGGCTGCTTGCCATGAACATAACGCATAAAAATATCTTGTTCTGCAAATAAGGATTCTGGATTTGAAGACCATGCACCGGCAGACTTAAACATTTTCGGGTTGCGAGCTTTTAGGTTGTCTATTATCGATGCTTCTACTTCCCCGTATCGCTCCACCGACATACCCATAAATTTTGCTACAGAGGCACGCGATGCTCCATGTAGTCGCTGCACCATCGCCGCTTTTTCTGCTCCAGAAATAAAAGAATCATTCATAATTGCTTTGCGCAATGCTGCATTTATGGCCGGCTCTCTATTGCCGATTGAAGACTCTACTTTTACAACAACATCCATTGCTTCCGTAAAAGATATTTTGTTCTTTTTTGCCAAGTCTCTAATTGAGCCTCCGCTGGATATCATCTCGTCAAACATTTTTCGCTCTGAAGCTGAAACATTGTCTGAAGTTTTAGACAACTGTATTCCGCTATAGAGAACGTAACGATTTATATCCTCTTCACTGACGCCATTTTCTTGGCGCAGCTTATTTTTTATTTCGTCAGACGACATGCCTCTTAAGTGCATGTCGTTCATGTTGTTTTCAAACCCTTCACCCATGCGTCCAGATATTGACGGACCAAAATTTGAACCAACTCTGGATAGACGGTTTTCACGGGTTCTTTCTACGTCCGCGGCAATAGATTCTGGAGTTACCTCTCTGCCCATTAGCCTCATGCGGGATATTGAGCCGAGCCTCATCATGTCGTCTGATGGAGCTAGTTCCCAAGCGGAATATGAACCAAGGTTTTTTTCGTCAAAAAGTTTTATCTTGTCGGCTTTTGCTCTGCCTTTATTCAGTTCTTTGCGCCAGCTGTTTGAAATTTCAATTAGTTCTTTATTCCTAGCACGCGTTGCTCTTTCAACACGGTCTAAACCTGTTCTTAAACTTTCGTAGTCAGGACCATAGTTTGCCGGGTCATCAACTTCCAGAGCCATAGCGTTCTTAATCCACGCGACATGTCCGAACCCGATTGGAAGTTTTCCGTCCGCTATATCCTGAACAGGGAACCATTGCGCTCTCAGCGCGTCATCTCCAGCCTTAAAGGCAGCGTCTGGAGATACAAACAACGCAGTACCACTGACCTCTACGCCTTTTGTAAAGCGCACATCCCAGTCTGGTGCTGTTATTGTTCCTATCTGCTTAACGCGCGCATCTGTCGGACTTACTTTTAGTCCTACTTCCTCTTCTAGTTCACGCAATGCTGTCTCTAGTGCGGTTTCGCCAGGGTCAGCAAACCCTCCAGGGAGAACCCATGCACCGGTATCGTCTTTGTGTGGACCGAACGCTCTTTGTATAAGAAGAACCATTAGCGCCCCCGTATCAGGGTCGCGACTAAATATTGCCGTATCTGACGCTTTCTGTGGGACGCCCTTATCAAGGTCTAGTGCATATTGGTTAATTTTGCCTTCAATAGTGTCGTAAACAGTGCTGCGTATGTCGCTTATCTTGTGTGAGTCCAGCGTCATAAAATCACGCAATTCATTACTCACGCCGTTAGCAATTAGCTCCTGAATCTCAGGCATTTGCTCCCATGGACGAGGATAATTTTTAGATATAACGCTTGTTTCTGCGCCCTTGGCTTTTTCACTGGCCAATAAACCTAATTCATCTGATTTGAAAGGTCCGTCGATAACATTTTTTGTATCTGCATCTACAAGATAAAGACCTTCTACTGGCTTAAAAACGCTGTCTTTCAGAGTTATTTGTTCAAGCTTGTAGTTCTGCTTTTTCTTGCCCCTGAAAGGCGAGGTCATCCGGAAACTATTTCTAGCTGTTAAATATTCTCGCTGCCATCTCTCAGGGTTGTATCTTGCAACTCTGCTAGCGTTGCTTAGCGTTCTCCTCAATCCCATCTGACCAGAAATCGTTGGTCGCGTTGCATCCATAGACGAACGGAATGCATTTATTATTGCTTCGTCTGGGGAGACGGTGGAAGCACCGCGTGTTCTGTTCGGCAGCGGTGCAGTCACATCTTTTGATACGGCAACGACAAAGTCTGGATTTGAGTAGAGGGCTCTAAAGTAGTCTTTCTCCACCGGTGATAGATGTTTAAAGTAGTCAACGTTCTCGGGGTTCATTAATGCAGCAAATGAATGCTCATTAGATGCTCCAAGGAACTTCCCACTTCCTCCAGAAAATGCCGTCCTCATTGCTCTTGTAATTGGCATTTCGTCAGAATCGTAGCCAAGCAGCATTGATGAAGGTTTGTTTTTGCGGCGTCCCGAAACAAGTACGCGAGCTGCTTTCCGTGAATATTCATCGTAAAGGTTCGGCCCACCGCTTCGCATGAAGCCAGATATTCCCATGCCTCGACCCTCTTGCCGCGCCCCCTCTATGGTTCTTTTTACTTCACGAAGCTGCTGGACTCGAGAATCTGCTGTTCTTGTTGCATACGCAGTTGTTCCAGCAAGACCTTCGTTTCCGTATTTACGTGCGTGAAGCTGATGAGCCTTTAGTGTTCCCTGCAGCGGACCTACATATTCGCGAGTAATTTCACCATTTTCGTTTCGCTCGATGTAACCCCAGTTTTGTCTCCACCAGCGATATATGCGGTTAGCATGGCGTGCCCGACTTATTTGTGTTGGGTCATAACCTTCATCAAACGCCTGAGGCCATCCCCTCGTGTCGTCGTCAGTTACTTCGCCAGTGTATGGCTCCTGATAGAGGGCTTTTGCTCTACGGCTTGGGCTGTCAGTTATGGTCCCATCTGGTTCCATAAATATTGCGCGACGAGCGGTTGGAACAGGATATGACTCAGCAAGGTCAAGAGCGGCTTTTCTTAACCGAGCATCATGTCCGCGTTCAATTCTGTATGCCTGGTCAGCAAACCATTTCTTTCTTTCTGTTTCTTCAATCAGACCATCAATAGAGCTAATGATTTGTTGTGGGCTTTGGCCGCTAAATAGACGGGTTAGGTCGTCACGCAAGCGCTCAAGCTGGCTTCTCCTAAACGCCTCTTGACGCGCTGTATCAGAATTGAAAGCCTGGTCTGCTGCATTGAGAAGTTTTGTTACATCTGAAGTTTTGATGTTGTTATCTATTGCGTACTGTGTTGCTGCAGCTTTAACCAAGTCACGCAAATCAATTGGCTGAGGAGGCCTATTTGTGTCCGGCTGGTCTGCACCAAAAATAATCAGTTCATGGCTTATTTCTTGCGGAGTTCTTCCTGATTGAAGAAGGTTCCAAACCTGCTCTCGAGCTTTGCGAGAATCTTGTCCAGTTCCCGTAACGTAAAGCTCGCGGGCTTCCTTTGCAGCCTCTACAAACTGGTTCTGTAGCTGTAGTGCACCCCAGTCGTCATAAACACCAAGTGCTGGGTCATACTGGCGACTTGCAGTTGCATAAGAGCCTTTTGACGATGCTTGTTTTCCTTGTTTATTTAGAATTCGCTGGAACATGCGCAATGCAGAGTCCCAGTTGATGTTCCTTGGTATAAAAGGTATGCCCTTGCGAAGTCTTGGTCCGCCCGGGTCGGAAAGTCCAACTCCATCACCTTGTATTCCACCAAGGTTTGGTGTTGGCATCTGTCCTGAGCTTGATGGGGTCGGCGGCATTGTTCCCATTGCTTGTCCGACAAAATAATCAATTAATTCGGGCGGGAGGTCAATGTATCTTTGGTCGATATGACCGTTGTGTGGGTCTGTCCACTCACTTGGCTTTAGTATTTCGAGAAGGTCAGCTTGAAACTGTTTCGGCGCATACTTGAGAATCAATTCTTCTAGTTCGTCAAGTGGGATTAGGGTTACGCCGTCGTCTTCGACGTTGTCCGGGTGTTGAGCCCACGTTGCTGGGTCGTCGGTTACGCCAAGCTCTTCGGGGGAACCGTGTTCTGTGTTCCATACCCAATCTTCATCGAGAACACCAAACTCATCACGTATTGGGCGCTCAGGCTGCGGTTCTTCAAACTCTTCGTCTTCTTCTGGCTCTTGAATCCATCCTGCCTCAAGACCAACCTGTGTCCATTGCTGATACTCTGCATTCAAAGCGTCTATGGCGTCTTTAGCTTCTAGTTCTCCGCCTTCTCTATAGACGCGTTCTGCTTCTGCGGCCCTCTCCTGTATGTCTTCTGACCAGTTCTCCCATTCAGGCTTGGTGATTGGACCCCATTCTGGGTGGAAGCCAATGTCATTGTTTTCCAACAAAAACATGATGTAATCATCTGCTGTTACTGGGTCTTCAAAACTAAGCGCCCTACGTCCGCCAGCCCATCTTGGCATTTGCCTCGGGTCGTCTAAAGGCTGCAACGGTATAGACGAATCTAAAGGCTTTCCAGCTTCGTAGTCAGCTATTAGTTTTGCTAGTTCTTCATCTAGGGCATCAAGCGCATTTTGTGTTGCCTGCTGTTGAGCCGGGGTCATGGTTCCCTGAGCAACACCAGCGGCAAGTTTTTCTTGAAGAACTCTTCTTCTTGCTTCCAGGCTCATCGCATCGTCGCCGGCCATATATGCAAGATTGTCCAGCAGGCGCAGCGGTGAATTTTCTTGGCCCGGTTGAGAAATTCTCTGGGCAACATCAATTACACCAGCAGCATCGAGCTTTGTTGGGTCGACCATCTCTGGCAGTATGTAGCGATTAAACAGTTCTTCAATGTCTTCATTAGAGAGTACGTCAACATCAAGACGCGACAAAGTCCCATTCGGTGCCATTTTTTTGTACTCATCAAGGAAGCTTCTAACGAGAGGACGTTTGATTTGTGCTGCTGCAGCAACTTCAGACGGAAGAAGCGGAAGTTCATCTTTTCTTGGAGGTTTAATGGCTACGTTCGCTGCTTTGAGCGCGTCATTATGACCCTTGAACAGCTTGTCTAAATCTTGGTCAGATAGGTCAAGGATTGCTCTTGCTGCAGTTGCGGCATCAGGATACTTGGCAATATGTGTCTGCATTTCAGGTGATAAATTAACCCTTGCAGTACTTAGGGCTTCATCGAAGAGGAACCTCTTACGCCACTGACCGGCTTTCCACTGTGCTTTTTCTTGGTTTGTCCACTGTGAGTCTGGGCCAGACGGTGTTGCCATGCGTCCTGATATCCCACCCATGCGGCCGGAAATAGCGTCAAACCTTTCAAACGCCCTAGCTGTTGCCTCTATGTCTCTGCTTATTCTTCCAACGCGTCGCTCTCCACGACGTTCTGCTCGTTCGGCCGTGGAAGTAATTCTTCTAGCTGGCTGTATGGCTGTTCTCGGAGTCTTGTATCTACTAACGAAACCATCGGGAAGATTGTTTGCTCGGGCAAAAGTCTTAGTCATTTCTCCTTGTTTCGTGCGCGACGGCACAAAACCAAGAACTACATCTGACTTTCCGTCTGGGTCAAGACCATTTGACACATTGTTAAATAGGTCGTTTACCGCCCTGTCGTTTAGTCTTTGGCGCTTTAAGTCATTGTCTTTAAACGCCCATGAAACAAGTGAGCCCCAGTTGTTAACTTTTCCTCTAGAAACCGCTTCCATTGCCTCGTCTTTAACAGCTCCAAAACTGTTAACAGCAGCAAAAAGTTTGGGGTTATTTTTGCGAAAAGCACTGATGCGCTTTTTGCGTCGAGACTTTTGTCTTTCTACTGATTCACGAACGTCGTTAGCAAAAAGTCCGTTCTGTTTTGCAAATTCACCGTAAGAAAGACCGGAAGCTTTTTGCGTATCGAGCAACCTCTGGGCATCGTCTTCTGTCCATTTATCAGCATCTTCTGGGAGCCAATTAAGTTTAGATTCGCGTACTTTTTCAGCCTTTGGTTTTGGCAATCTTTCTGGTCGCTGGAGCAACTGCCTACGAGGCTGAGGTTTTTCTTCCGGTGTTGGCGCTTGCGTCCTTTGAGGCCGCATTCTTGGCACCCACCGACTCGGTCTTCCGCCCGGGGTTGGGTCAATTACACCGCGACCACGGTTAATTGTGGGAATTCCTTCAAGAACTAAGCCGTCTAGGTCTTCGTCTCTCGCTGTTGCGGGATTCATATCCTGTCCGGTTGCTCCCAATCTAGGACGCAACGCACCAGGAGTTCTAAGAGTTCTTCTGGAAGAACGACGAGATAATGCCTTTTCCTCTATCAGACCATCGATTGATTTTGTTTCGATGCCGTCATAAAACTCAACGTGTTTTACGCCCCTAACTGAACGTTTGCGTGCCGTTCTTGCCGCATCCGTATTAGGGACAAACTGTTCTCCGCTGCGAGAACCCTGTATTTTCTTCCTGTTGGTAGCCGCTCTTTGCGCCGGTGTCAGCTTTGACCACGCTTTAGCTGGCAAGTATCTTCTGGTGTAGCTACCTCTGCGAGCTTTTTTACCGTCGCTCGTGGTCCATTTTTCTTTAGTCCACGAAGAAAGCGAACGTTGCGTTTTGCTTTTTCCGCCAGTCTTGTATCCGCCACCTGCTTTTTTATACGCCTGAGCGAGCATTTGCGCTTTTCTTGCAGACCACTGTCCGGGGGCTCCACCCTCAGAGCCAGCCATAATTCGCTGCTTGATTCTCTCGCGCAATTCCGGCTTTGTGTAGTTATTTTTTTTGCTTGCTTTCGTTTCGACAGCTTCTTCTAAAGTCTTCTTTGCAAGCTTGCCTCGGCCGGTGATTTGCCTGATATCTCTTTCCAGCTGCTGGCGTCGGAACCTACGACCAGAAACACCTATCCCGCTATATTTTCTGTAGTCGGACTCATTGGTGCATGGCATCCATGACTCTCCGCCTGAGCGGTTTAGATATCTTCTAATCCCAATACATCCAAGACGTCGCGCAGCAACTCTGGCCGATTCTGGGTCAGAGAAAACGTCCGGGTCGGTAGTGCGCACTCTGCGCGGAGCCCCAAGAACGTCTTTTTGCTCAATGTCTATGTTCTGCGTATCAGTCATGTGTTTTGTAAAGATTTCTTCTACTCTGGTTTAGTATCTGCGATAAATTCGTCAACGACTGTCCAAACTGGATTAGAGGCAACAACGGACGATAAGTTAATTATTCCACCTTTTTCGCCGTTCCTGAGTATGTATCCAAAGTAGACAGGAGAATTTCCAACCATGACGGAATGGGTTTTAAACATTTTTTGTCTCCCACCTGGCCCGGTGGCAAATAGCTCAATCACGGCCTCACCACCTCTTCGCCAGCATTTGTTATATCACTGAGCAGAACAACGGGAATGTTAAGAGATTCTGCAATTTTGGATATCTGAATAAATCCTTCATAATCCATAATGTCATCGGGAAATTCATCTGCTGCTTCCTCATAACCATCGTCGTCCTGCATCAGAATCATCCCATCAGGACCAAATGGAGGAAAATCAATATCCCCCCATCTAAAGTCGGTGTCGTCAACGACAATGTATTGAATGTCTTCCAGAGTTATCTTTGAATGAATTTGAGCTTCTGCATATTTGGACCTACCTATGGCACTCTTGTCGTCTGCGCTATTTGATACATCTCGGCCACGCTCGATAAGAGAGATAATGTCGGCTGCCGAAACCCTTGTAAAGGGGGTGTCAGAAGTAAGCCTTTGTCCAAAAAGCCCATGCTGTGACGGGTTCTTTAACGTTGAAGCTGTTGACATCAAGGACAGTGAGTCAATTTCTGTCCAAGTAACCTTTTCATTCATGTCGGGGTTTAGGACAATTCTTATGGGTCCGTACTGGTTCGTGTTTTTTATTGCATCTTCTGTCATTCCGCCGACGTGCAAAATTCCGTAAGCAGGCCTCTTCCCCTTATATGAGGGGAGGATTCCGAACATCGCAAATTCTGCTGCGGCCCGAGCTGAAGTGTTGACATTGCCTTGGCTGGTGTTTGTTTCAAATAGCGTTTTAAACTCGTTATCAGCAAACATATTTAAAACAGCATTAATAGGCATGGCCACAGATACTTGCGACTCTTTCATTAGGTTTTCGTATCCAATATCGTCTATCGACTCATAATCGCTAGGAGATGTAGAAAGCAGGCCAGCGCCTATGGCAGAGTTCCACCAGTCAAGTGTGTCTTGGTTCGCCCTACGTCTATCGCTAATACCCATACGTTGCATGTTGTTGATTTTTAACCCTGCGTGTATGGCCCGCATTGCTAGTCCGCTGGCTATGTCATTTACTTCTTGACTTAGGTCGCTTGTCATACTTCCCCCTGAACCAAATCCAGGAACACGAGAAATAAGGCCACGAAGCACTTGCATTGTGTTGCCGCCACGACCGTCAGGGTCTTCACGCGGTATGTCAGAGAAGCGGGTCATTGTGTCGGCCATGTCTCCTACGAAATTTCTTATGAAGTCCCTATGACCGTCGTCTAGTTCAAAATCTTCACCAAAATCACCCAAGGCCATTATCTTGGAAACAGTTGCTCCAATCCATCCTCCGAGCCAACCTCTGAATTCCGATGCTGCATCGCGACCAGCGGTATCTTTAGAGCCCATGTAGAAGTCTGGATTTGTTTGTAGGTAACTAGCAAACCCAAGCTCCAATACCTTGTCCGTCAGCCCATTGACTAATTCTTTTATTTCTGGGTGATACGAACCTGGTACGAGCCACTCCAGTGGTGCGCCGGTATTGCGCGCATCCAAGACGTTGTCTACAGGGTTAGGCCTAACGTCGTACCCTTCATGTTTCGATGTGAAATGGTTCCCTAAATGCTCTGGCGTGTCGGGGTCGTATTCAAGGTCTTTCGCTTCTATGTCATTTTCTGGGGTATTTCCCATTTTCCCAGAAATTTGTCCTCTAGCTATTCTGTTGCTGAGTTTGCTCTGCAACATCGGCTTTGCTGCGGATGTCCGCATTGAGGAATCCTGAACAAATGAATCAATGAAATTTTTAGAATCTGCGTCACTTACTACGCTCACATCGGCATTTTCGCTTATTAGTTTTTCTATAAATTCGTCAGCTAATTCTTCAATCAGGGACACCGTTTCGTCATCAACGGAGGGCATTAAATCTATTTGGGAGAAATTATCTCCTCTCCCCCAGTCCCTGTTTTTGAATTCTTCTTGAAGCAAGCCTCTAATAAAACTAGGAGATGTTCGTATTTGTTGCCTTATTTCATCAGGTAGCTTTGATTGCAGTCGCGAATCTAAAAGATATGCAAGGCGTTCTTCGCTGCGAGGTTTTTCTTGTTCAAGAATATTTGATACTTGTTGTTTGATTAAGTTGGAAGCCCATCTAGCATTTTCTGTTAGGTCTACCCAATCGTTCCCAGTATTGGTGCTGGATTTTCCTGATGAGTCTGTTAGGGGCTTAACCATTGTTTCGGCAACTTCGTCAACCTCGTTACCAAAATGAGAGTACAATGCATCTCGTAGCGCTATAACTCTACGCCGGTATTCATTTAAAAGCTTTTCTTTATCATTGTTGAAAGCAAGTCTTACGCCAACGTCTTTGCCGTTTTTTTGTGCTGTTACAAATGGATTTCTAATCCAAGCTTCAAAGTGTTCATAGAATGTATCAGGGCTAATTGTTTCTGCAAGATGAGATAACAGCTGTTTTGCTGATGCTCCTTCTGCAGCAGACGCACCAGGGCTGCCGGAGAAAGAAATCCAGCTTCCATATTGGTCCCCCATTTTAGGGTGTTCTTGTGGGACGAGTGAAATTCCAAGTTCACGCAATTGATTCTTTACTGCAGCAATCCAGGAGTGAGTTCCCCCAGAATAATTCCCAGGCTCGTTACCCCCACCAAATTTTGCCCATCCCACTTTTTTTCTATTTTTAGGATGAGTATTGGGAAATTTGCCAAATACTGATAAGTAGTAAAGCCTTGACTCTTCATTTTTCCAGTCAAATGTTAGGTTGGTGCCGTCCGCCTGTTCGTTTTCTTTGTCGCGGCGTTCCCACAGCTCATCGAAAGCTGGCGAACCATATTTTACAGTTCTTTCTGAACCAGCCCTAATAGAAGAAGCTGATGGAGATATACTTTTACCCCCGCTGCCACCGGCTTTACGGAACCCAACTGTCGCGGAGCGTCTTCCGCCTCCGTCTTGCCTAACCCATAACTTTCCATCAAATTTCCATATTCTTGTATCTTCTGGGTCATCTGAAGAGAAAGTGTCGCCTTGTTTTGGGTTAAGTGGAAAATTTGGTCTATCAGGATTGCTCATCCTTCCAGAAATAGAATTCCAGTATTCATCATTTCCGGTTGGGATGCCGTTCGAACGCATGTCGTTGACCATGTGGCTCATCGAGCTAAGTTCATTATCTAGACCATGAGCTTCAGCTGACTGGGCAATTTTGAGTAAGCGAGCACGATTAAGGCTTCTAACTGGCTCTTGCCCACGTTCTATTTCGGCGTTATTTATCCACTCTTGACTGTCCATGTCCCAGCCGATTGAACGTGTGTACATCCTCATTGCGCTCGCCAGCGTTGCCATGTAGCGTTTGTTTTGCCGTAGTTCTTCTAGCGGTTCCCCGGCAATGTTGTACTCATCCCTATATGAATTAGAACCGAGAGGGATTGGAAACATCCACCAGTCAAAATGGTTTCTATGGAATGCGTTCCAATCTTTGTTTTTCGTCCATTCTTGAAACTTTGCAAACTGTGAAAAATGTTGGCGCAAAAGCTTGTCTACACCTACAAACTCTTCTTTATTTTGCTCCCTGCCCATTCGGCCGGCGACTTCGCCTCCCGGTGTGGGGTCTGGCATTCCTCTTCCTTGGCGAATTGTTGGTATGCCCTCTAAGACCATTCCGTCCATGTCGGCGTCTCTTGCTGTAGTCGGATTCATATCCATTGGCTTAGAGGCTCCACCAATACGACGACCTATGCGTCCTCCCAGAGCTTTGCCCGATATTTGACCTGAAACAAGACCGCCACCAGACAGGGTATCGATAGCGACAATTGGTTTTTCTCTAAGCTTTTCCCAGTTTTTTTTGTTGCGTCGAAGCTTTCTGTTCCTAGGCTTCTCGTCTTCGTTTTCAATAAGCATATTTAATCCACGCCGTAGAAATACGCTATCGCTTCGTCCATTCGTAGATTGTTGTCTTCAAACCATTTTTTTAACGCTAGGCCAAGCTTGGGCGCACTGTCGCGTATTTTGCGAGCTTCATTGAGTTCGTTTTCATATTTGGTTTTTATGTCTACAAGTGGCCTATATCTATCTGTGATGAAATCTTCTTCATCAATGTCTCGAAGGTGTTCATTTATGTCTTGTATGAATTCCCCAGCAAGTTCTGGAGTTTTTCCTGTCTTGTCAAAAGCAAATGGAGGCAACTCAGCAAGTTGATACATGTCCTCCACGGCTCGTTTTAGTTTTAACTTGCTCTGTGAATACATTGCAAATTCGTCTGACGTTAAAGATGATTTATCTATAGATTTCATAGTCCGCCCCATAATTCTATATACCTAGTAAGAGTATCGGCGATATATTGTTCTTCAGGTGTTGTTGGATTTGCTGGTATCTCCTGCAATATGTCTGCGATTGTCAGTCCTGACCCATCAAGGAAATGCCCTCCGCTCCGGTTGCTTCTAACGGCCCATGTCTGAGAAGAATGGACACGCCTCAGCATCGGAGTGGCTGTTCTGTTTAACATCAGCAACACTTTCGGATTATGGAGTGTTATTCTGCTGCTGTCTTGCTCCCAGAAATCATAATCGCCAAACCTATAACTGGCGTCTGTGTCGTATTGACTCCTGCTGCTCCAGTTATGACTGTTCTGGTCATGTCTAATCAGAACGTCATACCCCATCATTGCTGCTCTGGCATTTGGGTCCATCATCACGATGGAGTGCTGAGCAGCATCTAGACGCCTATTCCACTGAGCGTTTTCCTTTCCGTTGACCCGGTCAGACTCATCTCGTCGCATTTGTGCCAGTTGAACCATCCAGCTCAAGTGTTGGCCAAGCCAGGCATTTAAAAATTGCCTTTCCCTGATTGCTGACTCATTGCGGTCGAAGTTTGAAGCTGCAGCTCCACCAGCAAGGTCTGGGATTATGGAATCTGTAACAAAATTTCTTCTGTCCGCCCACTTCTCAAGGGTCATCAGGCCAGCGCTACCGAGGCCTTGTGATGGGTCAAACGCCCTGGTCAGTTCCAGGATTTTTAGTTGTAGGTTATCCAGGTCGGCCTGGTCATACAGTCCGGTAACAGGGTCTATTTTCACTGAATTAACTGGGATATCTGCTGCGTATTCTTGTCCGTGACTAGGATTTGTACCGCTGCCGAAACCTCTTGCACCAAGTGCGTTTGCAACAGCCCACGTGGCTTCGTAAAATAAATCCGACAAGATACCATTCGAGCCGTTAGTTCTTGCTGAGCTGTCGGTACCTACGAGCAATTCATGCGAACCTACCCTGTGATTTCCGCGCACAATCATTCCGATTGCCGAAGACTCACTGTTTGAGCGCCATTCAAAAGGCTGAGCGCTCCAATATTCTCCCGTTCCATGCTGTGCTCCGCCTGAACCAAGAAGCGAGCGTTTAGCTCTTAGGAGCAAGTTGGTGAGAAAACTTCCTGAGTTTCTTCCATGAGAATCGATACCTCTGGTTACAACTAGAGTTTGTCGTTTTCCTGATGAATCTTCAATTTTAGCTATTTCTTTAAATTCTTCTACATCAAGCAATAGTGGGTTTCCGTTGAATCCAGAAGCCTCCATAAGAGACCATACTGCAGCGGCTCCTGGGGATTGGCGTTGCCAGCCAGTTAGGTTCTCTGGAGGTAAATTGTCTAGCTCTAGGTGTCCAAATACGGTGTTTGCTTCCGGCATGCCGGTATATCCGTATTCATCTGCTGGACTTCCTTGGCTTAGATTTCTACGGATTGAGTAATCTATTAGCGCCAATGCTTCCATTTGGTCGTCGGTTAAAATGGATGGAACATATTCTCCAGTTGCTGGGTCTATGTCTAAAGGAGCTCCAAATCCAAGAGATTTGTGGTCAGACAATATTTCGACTATTTCTGCTGGGTCGCGCAGTGATGCGTTTGTAACAACACCATCACCGTGTCTATCAAGTACTGGCAATAATTCAATGGGGTCAATGTCTTCTGGTGAATACCCAGGCATAGAGCGCCTACCTAGTGCGGTTTGCGCACTACGTATAGCTTCGAGCCTCTCCATTCTCTTGTTCGCTTCTCTTGAACGCGACTCTAAAGATACAAGCTCGGACTGAGCAAGGCTTTGCATTATTCGTGGATTGGTGAGTATGTGCTTAGTGAGTAGGTACTCCGCTTGCTCAGCAATAACACCATTAGTGATGTATTCGGTGGCAATGCTGAGCTCAGCGTCTATCTCGCGATTCTCTGGGCGGAATTGGGAGCGATTACGCCACTGGTTAAGGAAGTCGTTTCTGCGGTCACCAGCATTTTTAGCAACGGACGAAAGGTCTTCCGCCGCACGCTGCCACGCTGCATCACGTAGCTGCTCGACAGACTCAATATCTGCTTGTGTTATGTCAAATCTTCCGCCGAATCTTTTACCCCATGTGTCGTTCCAGCCAGTTATTTCTTGTGGTGTGCCGCTATCCAGCAGCTGACGCATTTTTTGCGACGCGTAATCCAACTGGAGTGCAGCGTTCAGCGACCGGAATATTTTTGTATCAAGTAATGTTCGGTTTGCATTCGCTAAACTATTGTGCTGCGCCACATTTGGAGCTATTGGTTGGGTGCTCGGTATATAAACAGTCTCAAACGGCAAGTCAGCAAATACGCCTATTGCGTCAAGTACCGTCTGCCCACGGGGTGCGTGGGGCCCAACTGCCATACCAGAATACGAGACAATGTCGCCTGATGAACCAGGTAAGTAATCAGAGAAAAGACCGTTTTCTGTTGGTGATTTTCTTGATGCGTTTCTTATTGCCCTCAATATTCCTGCGGCATTGTCGCTACCGGAAAGCGTAGGGGAATGAATTGGTGCTGAATATAGAGACACGCCTTCTTCTGATTCCAGACCGTCTGCCTTAGAAAGAAGCGGGCTCAACAGCGACGACAGCATAAATGCAGTCGGAGCTGGGTCTGCGCCAATCTTGTCTGTCAGCTTTCGGTATGGCTCAGTCTGGTCGGCAGGTTTTGTTGCGGCAATCTGACGCCATCTATTTCTTACTAAGTAAAATGCTTCGGTAAATGAATTCGGTTTTGCTACGACGGCATTAACAGCATCTGGCCTAGAAGTAAGAGCGGCTTCTGGATTCGTGCTTGAAACTCCAGGAGCTATGACTGCCGATTGTCGACTAGGAGCACCAGGTCCGGAAGTAAGAAGAATTTTAGGAAACTCCCCGCCTAAATCGTCGATTCCGTTTGTAGAAGATTCCTCTAAAGGAACAGGAACATGGACAAAGTCTGCTGATTCAAAATCGAGACCACTTAAGTCTTCTACGTAACGGTTTGTTGACGTATCAAAATACATTCCGTTTTGATAAACAATTGTTCCAGTAGCATCGCCCTCCCCCGGAATGAGGGCTGGTCCAGTTTGCGGCCTTGGCGATGAAGGCGTAAACGACTCTTCAGACGGTTCGTAGAGATTTATTGCTCCACTCGGATATGTTCTCTTAGACGTTGCTGGGTCTGTGTCCCCTCTGTCTGAAAGCCTTGAATCCATTGCTCTTGAATCACTGGAAACGTGAATCATGTCTGGCGTCATTGCGCGGCGGCGCTTTTGCTCGGAGTCTGGTACTGGGTTTACGCTTGTGCCTAAAAGTAGATGCCTGCGGCCCGGCTTTAGGTTGTTGACATGCATAACGTCTCGTGACTGCAACATGTCATCAAGTACGGCAAGGTCGTGAAGGTTGTTTGTTGCAATTCCAGCTTCGCGTTTTTTGCCACGACGTTGGAGGTCATCAATGAGGTCTTTGATTGCCTCTTCGGTCAGTTGGTCTTTTTTGTTTAGACCCAATTGACGTCTAAAGTCATCGGCGATTTGTACCTGCAGTTTATCTGCTTCTTCTAGCAGTGACTCCTCCTGAAGAGTTGTAAGAGAAGTTGGAGCTAATGCGCCAGTACGTTGCTTTGTTGCAAATGAGTATGGGAACGTATCTGAAGGTGTCCCATTCTCAAACTGGGAACGAACGTCCTCAATTGTATTGTCGCCACGAGTGAATGCTCGTTCTCTGGAACGAAGACCAGGGATAATCTGCTCTGGGTTTATGTCTTGCTGTTGGCGTCTACGGAATTTACCTAAAACTGTCTGCAAGAATCCCGGCTGCTCAGTGATGTTGTCGAGCCGTTTATGCGTCGAGTTTGAGCCAACGGGCAAAAATACAGTTTCTCCAGATGGAGCCACTCTCGTGACCAGAGTCATAAGGTGTTGGCCATCTTTGCCAATCATGTGCGTTGTGCCGGATTCGTTGTTTACGATTGCAATGGGCGGTTTTGTTTCGTTCCTCGAATCGTAAACGTATGTATATCCTCCATACTCTTTCCATTCGGCAAAACCCCAGTTGGATACTTCTCCAGGAGCAGAATCCTTGTCAGGGTCATTTATGTCTTCTAGCCACTTTCTGCCTTCTTCAGCAAGCTGCGGCAAACGGTCAATATCGCGTTGCGATACGAGCGGGAAGAATGAACCTCCAAGCTCGTGTAATGAAGCATTAAGGGTGTCTATTCGTTGCTGGTTTACGCCAGAGCCCCACCAATCATTGCCAGCGGAAAAGTTATCTGGGAGCAACCAGTCATATACGCCATCTATCGGTGGAAGTGCATTGCGTGCCTCTATCGACTCTCCGCTTTCTTCCATTCTGCGAAGCTCGTCGGAGTAAACGTTTATGTCGATATCCGGTGCCTGCATTGAAATGGGTCTTGGCTCGCCTGACCGACGACGTGACCTCTCATACAGCGCAGCTTCTATGCGTTGACGTATCGGGCGTGTGTCTTTTGGTGTACGCCCCTTTAGCATCCTTCTTGCGCTGCGGCGTTCTCTACTTAGTTGGCGACCTTCTCCATCAAGGAAGCGCGATACAACACCAGGAGACTGGGGCGTAGGACCAGATGTGCGACGACGCCGGCGTCCGCGCCCGGGTGCAGGGCCTCCGTCAAGCACCAGAAAGTTTTGTTCACCAGTCCAAATATTCACATTAGGGTCGTCTAGGGCTCGCTGACCTTCTGGGGTGATTATTGTTTCTTGGCTCATGCGGCCAGAAATAAGACCACCGGTTCTCGTGTCTACGACAGAATTTGATGTGCCAGGGATATGTACCGACGTTGACCCGGTCCGACCCCTCCCGCCTGCACCCTTGATATATAGCGGAGCACCCTTTTGGTTGAAGCCGATAACCCTGTAATGTTCGTGCCATTTAGTGGCCTGGTCATAATAGAAAGCAGGCGGCTGAGCACCGTGATACCCTGGGTCCACCCATTGTTTCGCAGCAAGCTCTACGAGCTCAAACGTAGGCATTTGCCCACTAGCTGCTCTCTCTACGACATCTTCCGGAACATCTAAAAACGTTGTGTTTGACCACAGCATATATAGACCTGCATCAGTTGCCGTAATTGGTTGTCTGTTCTCGTCTAATGGATTATCCGTCCAGCGATTTAGACTTATTGAATCTACAGCTATTTGTCGTACTTCTTCAACGCCATCAGTCCTTGTTACAACACGCACGTTGTATACATTCCCAATTTGACCAGACCTAAACTTTGTACTGAAGTCGTAATCTTGAAAAATAAATTTGGTTATATCGGGGTCTTCTGAGTCGTCCGCTGTAATCAGTACGCCAGCGGCGTGTTCTGACACTATTCCGTCTATAAGGTTTTTGAGCCGAGCAAAATGAGGTGTCGGTTCGCCAATTACACTATTGAATCCAAAGTTCCAATCTTCGCGACGCTCAGGTACTGGTTTGTTGTTTGTGGTGTAGTCGTACCAGTCTCTGAACTCTGGTTCTTTAAAGTTGGACAGTTGTGCGTATCGCACGGTTGCCTCTATCGGGTCATCAATATCAGAGAATAGAGACTGAAGAATGTTTGCACCGTTTATGGCGCTCGAGTCTTTAGATTTTGAAGCTTTTTGGCGGCGACGCTTTTCGCGACGTGTTTTCTGGTCTTCATCTAGCAAGGGGTCAAGGTTTGCAATCCACGAACCAAGACGTTTTCTGCTATCGCGCCATGCATCTCCAAACCTTTTTGCGACGGTTGGCGGCAATTCATCTGGCTCAAATTCCATGTCGCCGATGGAGCCGCCTTGCGCTGGTTTTGTCTTCTTCTTGCCTTTGCCGCGAGTGTCTCCGTCAAAACGGCCTTTGCCTTTGTCTTTTAAGCTTGACCGAACTCCAATAAATCCATTGTCTTTTTGAATTTTACGAAGTTCTTTTGCTTCAACAAACTCAATGGTTTCATCACCAGGGAAACCTCGCCCCTTACGCATTTCAATCCAGTCATGTGCTGGTTTGGTCGCGCGATTGATAGACGCCATAGCGAGTACTTCTTCTACGGTGACCCACTTATGATTGGCATGGAAATTTTCTACTTGATTACCGGAATCATCTGTTAAAAATTCTCTTCCGTAGTATGGATTAGAGTGCATTTCATCCATGTCCACAAGAACACGAGGGACCATGAGTTCGCCATTGATGTCGACAGCCTGCCCTTTGTCGTCTGCCATCATCTTGTCGTACTGGACATAGCCTCCAAGTTTTGAACCAGGTATTTTTCCACCAAAATCGCGGAGCTTGCGTATCTTCTTACTGTCTAGCTTTTCCTCTGATACGTCCCTAACCCTGCGGTCTCTGCGCTGTTGACTCGCCCCAATATTCCTGAGTGATTCTTGCTCTACGTTGGATGCAAACCGACGAAGCTTTACTGCTCCAGCAGCACGTGCGCGAGACACTCTGCTTGCGTCTGGCGTAAAACTTGAATAAATATCTCTTAGAGATTCCCCAGAACGATGTTTGCGTTTGTTTTCTTTAGCTAAACGCTCTTGTTCTTTTTTTCCTTCTTTTTCGATAAGACTGCGAACGCGGCGTGCTGCGCGACGTTCTTGTCGGTCAGCAAATTCACGCTGTCTAGTTTCTGCTCGCTGGTCAATTAATGAACCAGAGCGATACAGGAAACCTCTCGGGTCTTCTAGTCCTGGGAGCTGCATCTGAAGTTTATTTCTGTCTTCAATGCTCATCAGAGATTGACCAAGACGTCGAACAAGACCAGTGGTGCAACCAAGACCCATTCTGTTAGTGAACTGGCCGCCATTGGTGGTCTCTGGTGGGCAACGCCATCCTTGACGGTCGTTATCCCAAATAGCTCTAGCCCACTTCACCTCAAGAGCAAGCGCCCGCCTGTTTCTGTCGGCGTTGAAAGCTTTAGCCTTGTAATCAGCAAGCTGAGATTTGTATGCAACATCTATGGAAGCCAGCGATATTTCAGACAACGGCCACACCGATATGGGCGTGTAGTCCGGAAGGTCTTCCTCGTCATACTCCTGCGGCTGACTTTCTGACTTAACTTGAACTATTTCTAGCAGAGCTTTTTTATTTAACTCTGCCATTAGCAAGTCCATTGCTTCTTGACCTAAGTAGCTACTGATTGAGCTCTCGTTAAATTTTTTTGCTGGAATTGATGGTTCAGCAACCAGGCGAACATCTAGAACATCTTGTATTTCTTCTACGGATGTTTCTTGACTATTGACCCATTCTGCCCAGTCTTCTCCTTGTCCAGGAGAGCCATATGCCGTGACAGAACCTTTGTCTATCAGGAGGACAGCAAAAGGGGACCCGTCTATTTTGTCTTTAACAAGAGAAATTTGTTTCATTTTACTTTAGACCGAGAACTTTTATAAATGCTGCCCGCGACGTGCGAAGCGTTTCAAGCCGCCTATTAAAAAGGTTTTCGATAATTCCAAGGTGTCGTTTTTCTGCCTGAGATAAAGAACCGTCTAAAGTTAGACGCCTTCTCATGTCCGCAAAGTCTATATCTTGCGCACGCTCTATATATGCAGCAATGATTTGTAAAGCTTTTTTGCGTTGCTCAGCCTGCAAGCGCTCGAAATTTTTGCGATACATTTCGCGCAACTGCTGGCCAAAAAAATCATCAATCGAAGAATCCATTCTGACTCTTACATTTCGAGCATTTGATGTCGGCAAACCAGCCATCGGATTTATTGATGAGACAGCACGCATTGAGCCGCTAATGTTCACCGGAGCAATATTCGCCGGAGACCTACCGTATGTATCGGTAAGCCAGTCAGCAATAGCCAGTCCAACCAAATCCTCTGCAGCGACGTTTTTAAGACCGTCTGAACGTGATTGCGAGCCCTTGGTGGCAGCATCCTGTGCTTCCCCAATAAGATACGGACGCCTATTTCCGCTTCCAGCAACCCTCACTTTTGGCGCGATTAGACCTAGAGACCTTTGCACTTCTGATGCAAATGCTGCACCTAGATGCTCAAAGTCTTTTTTCGGTTTCATTTCAAAGACAGTTTGTCCATCTGCACGCTCGTGAAGAATTACTCCTTCTTTGAGTTTCCCAGTCTTGTAAAGTCGACTACGTCTTAGAGCCTCTACGCGAATTGCGCTAGATATATTTTCTAAAGAACCGCCTGCGTTTAAGTGACGTACGGCTCCAGAAAGATTGTCAATTTTTTTGCCGGGGGACAGCGTGTCGCCGTCCTCTGTATCTACTTCTGCTGGCGTTTTTTTAGTTGGTTTTTTGGCGTAAAACGCTTCATAAACCCATCTTTTCACACGTGTTTTAACGTTCGAGCCAGGAATCTTTGCCACAACTATTTCGTTGGGGTTTGATATTTGCTCGAAAGACTCTTCATATCTAACAGCGTCGCCCATTTCTTCTGCTACAAGTCTCAATCTTGCTGCTGGGTCGGAACTGTTGTCGGCCCTCATTGCGACATTCACGGTTTTACCGAGTTTGCGTCTTTCACCAACAGTCAGGGGCCTGGCTTTTTCAATATTAAGGGTTGAGCCACCATTAAGGACATAGACAAGCTTCTGAATTCCTGTGTTGGAAAGTAGACCTAGTTCGTCTTGTCCAATCGTCTTCGGCTCAAGAGCTGTCTGTATGAACGTTGCACCTTCCATGTCTCTGTTGTCAGGAATCGTTCGTAGCACAGCATTGCTAACAACTGGCTCAAGAACAAATCCATCACGACGCACCATTCTTCTGTACGGTTCCGTAACGCTCGACATTGCAGAGACGATTGATTCTGTATTGGAGTTTCTTACTCTTTTATTGAGGGAAGATACTCTAGGTATCTGTGGTGCCCTGCTTTGAATTATGTCTCCGGACACAGAAAGCGCACCCACGCGACTTGTCGTGGGTTTAAAACCGTCAATTAAAGAATCTGCAGACCGCCTAAGCGCTGTTCCTATTACGGCACCAATCGTGCCTGGAAGGTCAAATAACTGCTTGCCGCATGTAGAAAAACGTGAGTCAGTGAATCTTCCGCCGAACTGGTAACCCTCTGGGCATCTGTAGCCACGGTTTGGCTTGCCATAAGCAAAAGGGTTGGCACCACGAACACCACCGGGGGTAACAAGCCTGGCTAGTCCTGACCGTACTGGGCTTCGCAGTGGGGCAGTGTCTCCAGGGACAAGCATTGAACCAACGGATTGAACCCCTTGTAAGAATGGGCTTGTCGACGTGATTGAACCAACTTTTACTTCTAGCCCCTGACGTCCGCCTCGGCGCTGCATTGCACACTTGTACAGAACTGCAGCACGATAACTGGAGTCTTTGGGTAGTGGCTCTTCAAATGCGTTGACGTGCGTCAGCGCTAACTCTGGCATCACGTGCCGAGTCTGGATTATTGGTTGCAGCCCTTTTTCGCTGCAGCAATCAGAAAGAGATACTGTCTTCATCTACCGGGACCATCTTAATTTTAGGAGTTTCAAAACCATGCGTATGCTCCCAGCTGGATTCGTCTATGAGCATTTTGCAAAAGTCTGGTTCCATTTCAAAGAAATCTTGTAAAACCTTAAAAGCATGGTCGTAATCTTCATTAGTGATTACTGGCGCAAACGGCTCATCGGGGGTTACTACACCAGAAAATTGTAGACTCTTTCTGGTCGCCCTAGATGTAAGTTTTCTCATCCTGTCATCAAAGTCTTTGTCTGTCCAAAGGCTGCCCTGGGTGCCCTTTTTAAGCTTCTTTTTGCAGTTCTTCATGCCGGGGTGGTGGCATCCCTCGTTAGGCCATAGACCCGTTGTTTCATGATGCAACCAAGCGCAGATATTCTCCAGTGGGTAAAGCTCAGGATGGTCTGCCAGGATTACGCGACAACGCCTGAAGCCGCCCGGTTTTTTCATTATTGGACGCCAGTATCTAAGGAGTCTTTCGAGATTTCCCCTTCTGGGCCCCCGACCTTTTAGTACGTCGCCAGTAAGTCTTTCCTGGGGGATGACAGCACCGGCAGGTCCGCCCGCCTTTTCTTCGTCTACAATTATAATTTTATTGGAGAGAAATTTCTCAAAAGTATCCACTAGGTATCCTTGCGGCAGGGCTAATTCTAGAACAGATAATCTGTCGTAGTTCTTATTGTATCTAATGCGCGACTCACTTTGAGGTTGTATGGGTTTTCATCCTCGCTAACCCTCCATTGCGGTGGCATAAAGCGGGAAACCCACTCCGCATTTGAGACATTTCTTGACCAGAGCATTTTCTGTGTTTTGGTTATTGTTAGTTCTTCTAAATCTGGTCTTTTGTCAACAAAATCCCAAAAACTGATTTCAGTCATTCTGTTTCTGGTTTGATAAATGCCGTCTGTCTTGCCGCCTATGACAAAGTAGAGCTTGCCTCCGTCTCCAGTTTTCCCAACCAATACCTTTTTCATGCTGTCGCCTTAGCTAGCTGGTCTTTGATTGACCACATGATTCTTTGCCGCATACGCGCCTCCGCAACGTCTTCCATTGACTTGTCTTTCATGTCCTGAATCCAGCTGTCTGGGTTAAAGAAGTCCACGCCCGTATCGTTGCGGACTGTCATTTTTGCTCCAGCAGCCTCAAGTTGTTTGCGGATTTTTTCTGCCGCAAGGAGTCGGGCTAAATTAACATTAGAACCAACGGACAATAATTTTTTATTGGCTATTTCTCTAGCTATAATTTCGGCATCTTCGGCGCTTACACCGGCGTTGTCAACCCAATACTGAGATTCTTTCATTTTTGAAAAAGAAGGTATGGTTGCGTCCGTGTCGTATCCCCTTGCAATTCTGTCTTCGTTTCTTTGCCCAGGCAACGATTCTGACTCAAAAAGCACCTCAACAGGGATTACCTCTGGAGAAGGGATTATTACTTCCTCTATGTCGGCAGCATCAAATCCCCCAACAACGAGGGCTTCATAATACTCTTTTGATGGGCTGTTTGCTTCATAGCGCCTAGAAGAATAGTCACCCTTCCATTTCCCATGAAGCAAATCGAGCATATTTTCTACCGGTGTTGTTCCACCAAAAATAATCGACCGAGCAACTTCGTCTGGGTCGACCGACTCGACGCTGGCAGGGGTAAACCTAGTTCTCAGTGAATCACCATATCCATAAAAAGTTCTTCCGCTAGTTTCTGGGCGTAATATAACTTCAGCTCCGCCGTATACATGAACAGGACCGCGCATTGTTTCCGCATTTCCTCGGGAAGTGAATTCAGGTAAATTGACTTCAGGGTCAGCGCCGGGGACTAGCTGTACCAAATCTGCTGCAGCTTTGTCTTCTGCGTTGAGCCAATCTGTATGAACTATATAACCAGAAGCTGGCCTCATTGTGTCAGGGACGTCGGGGTGTATGCCTATTTCTGCTTCATAGACTTTTCTCATTGGACTATTGCTGTGGTCACTATCGACCTGATGGGTTGTCTTGTAGCCATTCTGAATAATGCGCGTCAAGTCCCCTTGCCATACCTGAATATGCGGGCGAGGGTCTATTCCGGCGTGAAACTCTGATATGGCATCAATTACTTCTTGCTCAAGTTCATCTTCAGACATTTCTGCTATGTGTGCCATGAAGTCAAGCTCAACGCCTCTTAAGTACGGCGACATAACTGTTTGCTGTGGGTCTCTACCTTCTCCACCTATTGCATCTTGCAATGCTTTAGCAAACCATTGAATTCCACTTCTAGTCCTTTGACGGGCTTCTGATTTAGTCAATGGCTTACGAGCAAGGATTTCGCTTTGATTTAGCTTTGATTCAATTTCAGGCCAGGAATCAATGTACTCATCCGACATTGCTGCACCAACAGAGCTTTTCGTCGAGGCAAGCATCTCTTTAACCTGCACTGTTTTTGCCAAAGATGCTCGTTGAGGATTTCCCATCCTGCCAGATATTTGCTGGCTTGTCTCCATGGTTATCGAAGAAACAGGGCTACCGACATGAAATTTGTTGTCTTTGTTGTTCCACTCAATTGGCTTTAAACCGCTCTGCGGTTCTCTGCTGATACGAACTGCTGGTATTTTTTCTTCCTGAACCGTGCCACCTGCTTTTTTATATGCAGTATCGAAGTCGTCTCCCTCGCGGCGGAATGACATGAACTTTGCACTGTCCAAATCTGTGTCGTCGTATCGCCTACCAACTAGGTCCCCATCTTTATCGATGATTGCGCCTCTTTGACCCTGCGCCATAATCAAATAAGCATCATCAGCGTCGACAAATACTGTGTTGTCATATGTTGACTCTATGTCGGTGTCTTCGATTGTGGTTCCGAGCATTGCGCTCTTTTTTCTGCGGAATGTTCCATCTTGCTGGCGCGTATATACAGAACCGTTTGCTGTCTCGAACTGGGAAGCACCCATGCGTCCTGAGATTAACTGGTCGTATTCGGCTTTTTTCTTTGAGTAATCCGCCATGTCTCTGTCGTACTGGGCACGGCGCTCCTGAACAATTAGCGGCACTTGGTCAACGTCGAGTATGCGTCTTGGTGTGTCTGGCCTTGATGCGGCTCTATCTAGCATTCTTTCAATAATCATTGCTGACGCTTCAGAGTCAGCATCGGCTGTGTGCCAACCATCTCCCAGGTCAACTTCCAAGTATTCTGCTAAAGGACCAAGGCTATTAGAACCTTTTTTAGCACCAGTTTTTGGGTCAATCATTGTTGGACCATCTGGGTTTTCCGGTGTCCATCGTGGCAGTATTTCGTCGGCCATTGCCTTTGAGTCGATAACCCCAGCCGGTTTGTACTCCAGGCCAACCTGCCCAAGTATTCGTTCTAAAACTTCTAGGTCGAATGGAGTGTATTGACCTCCCAGTAAAGCATCTTCACCAAAAAACTCTAATAGCTTTTCGTGAGATTCTTTTAGTGATGCTTTTGAAGCAAGCCATTCATCAGTCAATGGTTGCCCCTTGTCGTCTTTAAGATTCTTCTTGGCCCAATCACCCAGCGGTATTCCAGGGTTTACAAAGACATTGAAACGCTCAACAACTTTCCCATTCTTCATTTTTACTGCGCCAATTTGCACTGGCATGTTGCCGTCATCACCAAACCCGGTGGTCTCATAATCAAAGAAAACAACTTCTTGGTCGCGGTATTTTTTTGCAAATTGTTTCCACGTAGATGAACCACGGAGTACATCCAGGAATTTTCCAGTAAATGGTCCGTTGTCTGGTTCGCGAGGACGCTGTGGTTTTACTGGGTCTGGGTTTCCCATCCGACCACTTATTCCATAGCTGACGCTGGGTTGCTTTTTGCCACGTGTAGTGCGTATGTTGTTGGAGCGAACAGCAGTTCTTACTCTTTGAGCATGAAGTGATGGTGGTCTGCTCGAAGGGCCTTGGATGTTCCCCATTCGACCACTGATGTTCCATTGATTTGGGGCTACACCAAAAACATCCTGCCCCAGTTTGTTCAGTCTTGCCAACGTATCCGCGGCAACGTTTCTTTCAAAGTCTTCAATAATGCTTTGCGGTATGGCTTGCCCTGGTGGTAATTGCTGAATGATTTGATACAAAGCTCCACCAGGCTCTAACGCTCTCTGTCTTTCCTGTGTTGCCCATGCATCCAAGAAATGAGTGAGCAGGTTGTTGCTCTGATTCTTTCTAGCGGAAGTTGTTCGCAAGTCAATATCGCTTGGAGTCGCGTCAAATGGACCGCTCTGCAATTGGTCTTTGAAAGGGTTGAAACCAGGTGTTGCTGATTGCGCTCCTCTTAGTTCTCCAAATAAACGCCTATAGACAAAATACTCAGCTCTTGTCTCTACACCGGAGTCTGTCGCATATGCGCCACCAACGAGCGCAGCCATAAGTGGCAAGTCGCTTGGGTCGTGGTTTATGTTGTTTTGAAAGCCCCAAACAAGGTTTGCATAAAAAGCATTCATGTCATCTTGTAGGTCTATTTTTCGGCCACTAAAACGTGAACCGGTATACTGGGTGCCCTTTAGTCGTGCAGCAGCTTGAATCATGTCATCTATGAACGGGTTGTTCATAGGATTCGACACTTGTGACCAGTCAATTATCCACGCGCCGTTATATTTGTCTTGCTGAACAGAGGGACCAGCACCTGGTACGTTAACGACTCTTTGTGGAGCCGTATATCTTTGCATAGCATTAGGGTCTAATCCAAAAGCCTTCAGTTTTTGATAGAAGTCGACAACGTGGCCTGTTTCATGAACAGCGATGTAATGCATCCTGCCCTCGCGGCTATCCCACCACCCAGAGCCGTCGCTGTCCATATTGCGCCCAACATTATTGGCTTGCTGCCACATGCCAAATGGGCTTATTTTGAACCTTACGTGAGCGCCACCTTCTGCCATAAGGCCAGCTTGTCTAGCCATTTGTATGGCACCAACACCAGCCAGTCTTCCTCCGCTTTGAGGACTAGGGGAAAACGGGTCAACCTGGATTTCTACAGCAGTGTTAATGTCATCCATCATCTCAAATGTTGTGATGATTTTGTAAGCGTCTGGCTGTTCGGTCATCTGCTGAATTGTTGCTTGCCAAAAAGCTTCGAACATTCTCACGTACGCTCTGCGGTCGTTAAGACTCAAAACACCAGGAATTGCATTGTCGAAGTATTCAGAAAATTCATTGGGGTCAACATTGGGCATGAATTCTTCCATTGCCCTCATGAAGTCAGCCTTATTTAGAACATCTCCAATTGGTTGACCTGCAAACCGTGAGCCAGGGGGGTAAACGATTGCCTCTGAAGCTTGCGCACTTGTCGAGTATCGTCTTTTTAATTCAGCCGCAGCGCGCGTTAGGTCCTTACCTCTTGCTATCGCTTCTCTTTTGCCGATGTAGTAAATGGGCATACCGGTTTTGGATGCCCCTCCCGTTCCTCGTGTTTGTCTCAAGCTTGGAGATGCTCCGCCTAGCATCGCCATTCTTCCGCCAATGTCCATTCCTGCCTGAAGCATCGCCAAGTCTGAAGGAGAATATCTTGCTGCAGCATTAGAGCGACCAGATGGACTGCGGTCAACACGTTGCCCCATGCCCGCTGCCATTTGTTCTGCTGTACCAAATGCTCTTCTTGCTGCCCGAGCACCACTTTGCGCTGCGGCAGACGGCGAAGGTATAAAGCAGTTACTTCCGGTTATGTCTGTAAATTGGTTGGCAGCTGGTGTTCCTTCTGGACAACGCAATTTATTTTTGTCATCTACCCACAACCCTCTAGACCTAGCAACCATTGCCAGAAGAGAAGAAAGACCACGACTCAGTTTTGGCCCAAGGTTTTTAACCTCTAAAAACTCTTCTTCAATACTTTTTTTATTAGGTTTATAAGCTTTTTTAGTTGTTTCAGGGTTGTCTATGTAATAGTCCGACCCAGTAACCATTGGGTTATTGCTTAGGTGGCATAGCTTGATAATTTTTCCAGGTGGGAAAAACGGCAATGGGTCTGACGGCTCCCAGTCAATTAAAAACTGCTCGTATTCAGACTGAGCCTTAGACGGCTTCTCTGGTTTATCTTCTTTTTTGACTTCATCGTCTGTATTTTTTTTAGAAGATGAAGAAGGAGCCGTGCTTAGTTTTGCATCTTTAGAAGATGCCATTCCTAGCAGTTTGTTTTTTAGTACATCATCCTGCACTGGAGTACCACCAGTGCTTGTTACTCAGCTGACCTAGGAAGCTCCGGTGACAAAGACAAGACAGGTTTTGTTTGTTTTGCTGGTGTGTCAACATCGTCGGCTGCGTCTTTCGTTTTCTTAGGCTTGCTTTCCTTTTTGGGAGCTTCCTCTTCCTTTTCCGCATCAGGCTCAACTTCTGCGATAGGGGCAATTTTTTGTGCCTCAACAACAGGTGCTGTCTCTGTTTTTCCTGCGCGGCGCTGTTCGCGCTCCTCTGGCGTAAGCTTTCTCATTACTACTCCGATTCTGTTTCTGTATCTTCGGCGACGGTGAGCATTTCAAATTCCATCAGCGTTGATAAGAAATTGTCATCTGCTGACTTTTCTCCAGCCTTTGCTTTTTCAATGTCTTCCTTTGAAACCCATGAAACTGGAATCAAGTCTTCTTTACCAAGAGCAACTGCACGCTTCATGATGTGCGCTTTGGCTGCTGTTTTATCTTTTGCTCGGCCGTAAGCCTGAATTGCGTTGCGAAGGTCAGCTTCGTCGGCGATTGGGTAAGAGCCATCAGGAAGGGCTTGACCCTTGTCTGACATTGCCTTACGAGTGTCCTCGCTGTAAGCACGCTTCAGAGCAATCTCGGCAGCTTCTGCTTCAATCTCTGTTGCTTCTTCCATTGTGTACTCGTCGTAACCAAGAACTTCACCATCGAGTGAAACGAAGACGTCGTAGGACTTGCCGTTAATGCCGTCAATCTCCACTGCGTAAACGTCGTATCCTTCGAATACGTCTGGTTCAACAGCAACGATGTCACCAGTGACTGTCTTTACCGCAATGTCAGCAGCATCGCCAAAGCTAATCATTGCTTTATTTACAAGCGCAGACTTTACTTCAACTAAATCGCTGTTCAAAAGGTGCCATCCCATAACTTCGCCAGATGAACCATCGAAGAAAATCTCTACTGGCTTGCCATCTTTTCTTTCAATGTCAACCACAAATAGGTCTGCTTCGTCGGAGTAGCCAGAGTCAAGAACTTTACCCTTGAACATGTCTTCTGCCATTCCTTCAACTTCAAGAAGAGAAGGCATTCCATCTTCTGGAACACATCCACCAGGGCATGAATCACAAACAGGAGAACCGCCTGGGTAAACCTTGCGGTCGAAAGAGCAAAGGAATGCATCTTTATCAAATTCGGATGACTTGTATCCCATGCTGCCAAGACGACGATTTCTCATCTTTTGGCGAGAGGCCATCATGGAGTCTTCCATGTCGTCCTCTTCTTCCATCATGTCTTCTTCCATGTCAGCATCTTCCATGGCAACAACATTACGCTTGCGCTTTGGTGCCGCACGGCGGACGTACATTTCTGATTCATCATCATCAAGGTCGTCGTAACCCATCATCTTGCCGTCTTCGGTATCCATCATGTCGTCTTCGTCGTCCATCATGTCGTCTTCTTCCATGCCTTCCATGCCAACAAGGTCATCGTCCTCTTCGTCGTCAAGACTTGGGGGACCCATTGGGCGAGGCTTTTTGCGCATTGGTGTAGCGACTGGCATGCCAGCAGGTCCGCCACCCATGCCCATCATTCCTCCAATTGAAGCTGACTTCATTTGCTGTGCGACAGCGCCGCACTTACCGCATACCTTTGCTCCAGGTGTGTAGCCACACTCGCCAGAGTCCATGCCCTTGGCACACTGAACCACTTCACCGTCAGCGTCAAGCTTTACTACTGGTGTCTCAGCCATTACTTCATCTCCTTGTACTGCATCGAATTTGATAAACAACCTTTAGGGTTGACGCATCCTCCACAAGGAAGAGCGCGTTTATCGCCCGTGACCATGCAGTGATACTTGTACGATTTTTTTTGATTGTCTACAGGTTTAGAATAACCTATTTGCGGTTTATTCTGGCTGACGTTCTTCTTCGGACGAGAGAATCTGGAAGACATTTCTACCAGCCTCTAACGACGTTGCTCATTGCGTCCAGTGCTGCCACTGTCAACTTTGAAGCCTCGAATATTTTCAGACCAGAGTCCACGGCGACAACACTAATTCGATGATAGTCCGCTACGGGGTCAATAAGTGACTTGAATTCGTAGATGTACTCAACTGGCATCTCAAGCAGCAACGAGTCAATGTCACGACTATTGACATTTTGTGCACTTTTTATATTGATGTCGTGATTTTCCGAAACAGTCATATAGACGGCATACGTGTCTGCTTTGCCTCGTGAAGCCATGTACTGGCGGCGGAGCAGCTCCATCATCTGTTTACGTATTTCTTCTCTGCGACGCTGTCCTGCTGGGACCGCAGGGCGCTGTGGCTGCGGAACCGATGGGGCTGGTGCTGGAGTCGGTCTAGATGGAGTTCTGTCCGGATTTGGTTTAGGAATACGAGTTGGCTCTGGTACTGGTATCTCTTCCGGAATCTCGATTGGCTCATCGGTACGCGGCATTCGTGGCATCATGTCACGTCTACCAGCAGGGACTGCAGGACGCTGCGGTTGAGGAACAGAGGGTGCTGGGGCCGGCGCTGGCCTAGAAGGCGTTCTGTCTGGATTTGGCTTAGGGATACGAGTTGGTTCTGGGACCGGGATTTCTTCAGGTATCTCGATTGGCTCGTCAGTCCTTGGCATTCTTGGCTTGTATGGAATATTGTCCCTACCGTCTCGGCCGGTCATGAAACCGTCACCATCTCCGTCAAACACAGAAGGTTTTACAAGTTTTCTTGCTCTTTTTGCTGTTGACCTAGCACTCCTGCCAAAAGCAAACTTTTCTGCAATCCCATCCATTGCCGTGACAAGTGCATCTGATGCGCCCTCGCCATACCAGTCAATGTTTGGCACAGCAAAGCCGTCGGACAGAAGCTCAACATCAAACCCGTGATGAAACCCTATTTCCTGAGCGGCTTGATACATGTCCATATCCGCTGTCTTGATAAACAAGTGCACGCCAGGATTATCAGACTTAAAGTCGTTCCATGATTTCATCTGATTTGTCGAGCAAGAGCCGCCACAAGAACCACCACATTGGCATTCTGATTTTGCGCCCCCGCAGGAGCCTCCACAACCACAGCCATGCGGCTTTGATGGCAAATCTATGCCAGACACCCTGCTACCCATTGACCCGTCAACGGGAATGTATACAACCTCTTGACGCACTTTGGTTGCTGGGCCAAACATGAAGTCCACCTCATTGGGGGTGTGGTAACTGGCCCTAAGGGTTTCTGTTGCTCCGTCTTTAGCGAGGTCGAATACCACCATGTTTTCGTCGGCGCTTCGTATGACGACTTCGCCACCGAAATGCATTCCTATGCCTCGTGCAAGTCCGCCCATTCTCCCGGAAGATGGATTTGACATTCCTGCGGCCTGTGGTGCGTAAATCAACGCATGGTTTTTTGAATCAACATCGGCGTCAAGCGATTTTTCTTTCGAGTTTTCGTATCTTTCCAGAAGGCGACGACCCTTTGCTGCAAGAGCAGCGGCGTCAGACCTATCTTGCGGCACAGGCTCACCCCATGCTGCCGCAGATAGAGCCAGTCTCGTTGGCTTGCCTTTGTCGTCTTTCATTGGGCCAGAAGGGTTTGTAAAGAATCTCGTCAGGAACGAACCTTTGCGTCTCATCTTCTCAGGAGTGTTGGCTGGGCCTTTTACTCCTGGTTTCAGGTTTGCACCTTCCGTGCGCTTAAAGTGTGCTCGACCAGCAGCAGTCAGTCCACCACTGGGGTCCTTTAATTTTGAACCTTTTTCTGAATAATTATCCTTCTGGTTCTCAGACTTAATCGACAGCGTTGCAGTTAGCTGGTTTGCTCCGTGGAGTACTGGAGACACCTCATAGAGTTCTACTTCTTTTAGAAGGTTTGCCTGCTGGCCATTGTCATATACTGCGTCAAGGGTTTTGTAGCCTATTGACCACTCTTGCTCAAGACCAAAAAAAGCTACGTTGGCAAATGCTTCTTTGCCTTTTTCTGCACCAAGATTAAACTGCACTTTGGCAAATAGGCCGCCAACACCCCTCTGCTTCATCTTCTGAGGGAGGCGCGGGTCGTTTGGCCCGACCTCATATATTTCAAGAACCTTGCCGATTGGCTCATTCCAGTTATGTCCCCATACGACACGAGGCTTCCGTCGCTTAAGGCTTTCGGTAAAACATCCTGGTAGACAAATGTCGCCGACACTGTCCTTGTTTCCCAAAGCGGCAACGAAGCACTCAACAACGCCCTTAGCCTCGTTTACATTTATTTGACCTGAAAGTGACTTGTAGTTAGTTTCAGTAAAGTCACGACTTTCAGTAAAGTTGCTGAAGTGCATTTAAAATAGCCTTTCGACGTTCACCTACTAAATAATAATCTGTCGACACCGTCTTGCGGTATAAGAAATTGCGTACTTTACTGTAAGTCGTCAGTCAACACTGAACCGAAGCTTGCAGCGACAGTTCATTGTCAAATGAGGAGGCGCAAGTGGGTCTCCGGGGAATCTAAGTGTTTCCTGACCCAAGGCGAAATCATCCATCACGTCAACGGTTTTATTTTCGAGCAACTTGTGCTCTCCTCTTACCTTTGCGTCTTTACGGGTGACCCATGTTTTTGTTGTTGCGCCAGATTGGCGTGCGCCAAAATATGTTCCGGCGTTATACGAGCTTTGCGCTTCATGCTCGGCAATAGACCTCTTGCGCTTAGCCAAGATATTTATGAATATTGCAGACAAAGCAGCCTTCAACATTCCAACCCTGTCCTCATCGTCCGATAGCGCCAAGGCAATCAATATTGCTGATGCGACTTCGTCTTTTGTGGTGTTGTTGGCTTTGCGCACTCTTAGCATTTGAGCGTCAATTAGCTCTTTAACCTCATCGTCGCCCATGTCGACGGGGATTCCAGTTTGTTCGGATGCAAGCTGTGATGCGTCTTTTACGATTCCTGACAAAATAGGTCGTATATCGTCTTCAATTTGTTTGTCCCAAACTGCTGTGTCGTAAATTGAATCAACAGAAAGATTTCCAGAATCTATGGCTTTTTTAGATTTTGCACCCATTGCTTTTTCAAGGACAACACGTTGCTGCCTTTCGAAGAATCTTTCTAGGGTTCTATCAAGTATTTCCGTCCACGTATCGGATGATTGGTCGGCTTTGAATTCCCAATCGTTGCGTATCTCTGCGGACTTGGCTTGCATCTCCTTATCAAAAGCAGACAGTGCGCTTGGCGATGCCATTGTCGGCATTTGTGGCTGCTGTGATGCTTCTGCATTCAACGTGGCAGTCATGCCTTCTTGTGGCTGGCCGGCGTTCAAGTTGATTATTTCTGCTGGGATAGAACCCATTTCAGGCATGGCTGGTTGTCCCTCTGCGCCAGGAGCGCCAGGAGGAGGTGCCTGAGGCATCATCCCTGCTGCAGCAACGCCAGGCATTCCTGGCTGGCCCATCATTGCCGCTTGCTGCTGTGCCTGCTCTTGAGAATCAAATCTTCTGTCCGTATAACCAATTGGCGTCAGGTTCGGGTTTGCCAACATTGCCTGCATAAGGTCTGAGTCAACCCTCTTGCGCCCTGTCTCTGCTCTGTATTCATTTCCGCTAATCAGGCCATTTTGGAATTCGTCCAAGAGGTAGCGTTCGCGTTCTTGCTTATACAGAATAAGAATGGGAACATCAGATGTATCAAAGTCGATGTAATGGTCTGGGTCGAGTTCGTCTAATCCTCTGGCAATTAGCTCCAAATGAGGCAACAGTGTCTCGTTCCAGAAAACCCGATGTTCTTCGCCGGCGTTGCTGAAAGTCCTTCCAGATGCATTCCCAATTACGGACTCAGGAACACCAAAAGCAGCAAGTATTTCTTCTTTGGTGATTTGACGCATCTGTATGTAGTTGGCGTCTCTCGGGCTTGCGCCAGTGTCTACATAGTCGACACCTTCGTCGGAAGAAACAACAGTAATCGCACCAGCGCGATTGACGTTACCCCTAAATCGAGCACGCAATTCGTCTTTGTCGTCGTCGTCAATCTCACCACGAACGACAATCATTCCACCCGGACGACCGTCATTAAGCAGGAAGTTTCTGTTGTAAATTTTTGAGAGATTCTCAATCTCTATGGCAATCCCTGCTGATTCAAGCGGCGTCAGGGACAGATACGGGTCTAAAGGATGTGGCTTTCTAATCCAGATGACATCCTTCGGTGGCAACGTAATTTTGGTGCCGTTTCGCATGTCAACTTCAAATCCGGCGACAAATTTCTTTGGGTCCGGTATTGGTGCAGTGTGCTGTGGGGGTAGAAGCTGTAGAGCAACAACTGAGCCATCTTTACCGCGAACTTTTTCGATAAATGCTCCGCGTGAAGAAAGAAGCAACTGGGACGAAAGGCGATACCGGAAGACAAAAGAATTTTCACCCATATTGGACTTGGTGTTCAATATGTCCAATATTGTGTTGTTTCGGTTGTCGGTGATTATTTTCCCTGAAGGGGAATTGTCTTTTCTGAGAATTACCGGCAGGCGCGATTGGTTTCCTGCAATAGCATCAATGCACCTTGTTACCCAAGTTACCTTGGACATTCCCTCTCGGTAAGCCCGTTCGATGTCCCACGAATCTCGATATGGCTTTCCGGCGATGCCGGTATTGAACGCCACTGGCGCTCCCGGTGTTAAAATAGATTTTTGAGAGCCGGACTGTAAAGCCTTGTCGCTACCGGAGTTCCACGCCATATTTACCTAATTTACTCTAGACCCAAAAGCAAGCCCAATAGGCCACAAGACACACCGAGGGTTATGAAGCCCACGGACACGTCAATAAAAAATGCGCCAATCGATGTCATAATTATAAATGACGCCATCATTAAATTGGCGGCTGCTGCTCTGGACCTTCTTTTTTTGATAAATGCTATGACTGAAACTAGCCGTTGCTTCACTGTTGCGACCTTCTTTGCACTTGCACAAACCTATACTAGTCATACCACTTGCTTGCGTAGGATATAGATGTGACTAATTGGAATGAAATATTAGAATACCTGCAGCCTAAGGCTCCACTGTTCTGCCCAGAGGAACCTTCGCTAACGCAGAAAGTCTTCTTGAGGACAATGACCCTGGAAGCCCTATTTGGTGGCGCAGCAGGTGGAGGTAAAAGCTCAGCACTCCTCATGTCTGCCCTTCAATATGTTGACGTTCCTGGCTACTCGGCGATTTTGTTTAGACGTACATATGCGGACTTGTCCCTCCCTGGAGCCCTCATGGACCGCTTCCGTTCATGGATATCAACCCAGGACGACATCCATTGGAACGCAAACCAATATGTAGCCACATTCCCCTCTGGGGCCAGAATTTCCTTCGGGTATCTCAACAACACCAACGACTACCTCAGATACAAGGGTTCGGAATTCCAGTTCATCGGCATGGACGAAGTCACCGAAATCCGCGAGTCTGATTACAGATACCTTTTCTCTCGCTTGCGCCGTCCTGCCAACGGCGAACTATCTAAGGTCCCTTTGCGAATGCGGGCAGCATCAAACCCAGCGCCCAATTGGGTTCGTCAACGGTTTATCGTAGAAGGCCAAGACACCGGCAGGATATTTGTTCCATCAATGTTGACGGATAACCCAGGAATTGACGCAGAGTCTTACCGTATGGCCCTGTCCGCCCTGGACCCCATAGAGCGCAGAAGGCTGGAAATGGGTGACTGGTGGGCAACGACGCTAGGTACGTTGTTTGACAGAACTGACTTCCCAATCATTGACCACCATGAAGTGCCACAAGTCACATCTGCGGCCAGGGCTGTTAGGTTTTGGGACATGGCAGCAACAGAACCAAGCCACTCGAACCCAAATCCAGACTGGACAGTTGGGACGTTGATGCTGTTTGACCAGGGAATTGCTTACGTTTTAGACGTAAAGCGCGCACGTGTCAAGAACGAAAAGGTTGAGCAGCTTATTGCGCAAACAGCCGCAGAAGACGGGCACACGGTTTCTATACGGATGGAGCAAGAACCAGGTTCATCAGGCAAGGCTCTGATTGACCAGTATGCCCGCTATGTACTTCCAGGCTATGACTTTCAGGGAATCCGTTCTACTGGAGACAAATTCACAAGAGCAAGACCTTTTGCCGCCGCCGCAGCCAATGGCAATGTCCGTCTCGTGAGGTCCAGTTGGATATCCGACTGGCTAGATGAAGTTTCCTCATTCCCCGAGGCATGCGACCACGACGACCAAGTTGACTCTGCAGTTGGGGCTTTTACATATTTAGCCGGATTGGGGTTGCCACAACGCAGACCTATGGCTATACTCATCTAAACCAACCCCTAACTAACTAAGTAGGAGAAATATGACAAGCGAAGGGAAAACGCCTGATTGGCGTTCCATCGTCGACGAACTGAACTCAAAAATCAGTGCTGCCGACACAATGATGTCAGAGCTTAAAAACTCTGGCACAGACATGAACGAGATTGCTGAATATGTATCTGCTCTTCATGCTGTTAAGGCTGACGTTGCAATCGTGTACGACAGTGCGTGTGGCGTCCTCAGTTCAGTTATGCGTTCAGTGCCAGAGATGGTTCTGAGCGATGGGACAAAAATAGAAAAGCGCGCAGCAGCAGACCGTAAGAAGTGGCAGCACGAAAGCATCGCTCAGAACGTCGCGAGTCGCATTAGTGATATGGCGGTTGACCTCGAGACTGGTGAAGTAGTCATGACACCTCAGGACATGATGGTGAAAATGTTGGACTACTGTGCGCCGTCATATTGGCGTGTCAAGGAGCTTGCAAAAATCGGTATTAATGCCGATAAGTTCTGTGACGTATCCGAATCCAAAGAAAGCATCATCGTACGGAGAGCAAAATAATGTTGTATCAAGACCTATCAGCACCCTTCCCACCAGAAATGGAGCGCGAGCTTCGTAAAGGGGGGACATCCCTTGTCTATATTCCTGTCAGCGAGGTGATTACTCGTTTAAACAAAGTTATTGGCGTCGATTCCTGGTCAATGCGCATCATCAGCTGTGAGCGCGACAAAATCGATAGCGATTTCATAGTTGCCCATGTATCCCTTGATGCTGTCATCAAAGATGAAAAAGGTGATACCCGTGTAATCCATCGTGACGGCATTGGTGGGCAGAAAATAAAGCGCACCAAGCAGGGAGACATTGTCGACCTTGGCGATGAAATGAAAGGCGCTGTTTCTGACGCACTAAAGAAAGCCGCTCAAACATTGGGGATAGGCCTGTATCTTGCTCGCTCGGAAGACGCCATGGAGATTGAAGAAGTAATCGCTGCTTCTCAAGCACCAGTATCGGCAGGAGAAGCAGAGCGTCTTGAGTTGTGGGACAACTTTATGGGGCTTGCTAAGTCTCTTAATGCAGAGCAGAAAGAGCAACTCAACACTCATTGGAAGCAATACAGTGGTGGCCGCGCAAAGCCGACAAAAGCATCTGCCAGCATAGACGAACTTACGGAACTGATTGCCGCATGTGTCCAAGTTTCTTTTGGCGTAATGGAGCAAAGCGATGAGTGAGGCTGGCTCACTACCCGAGCACCTATCGGCATCATCTATCTCAACATTCCAGCAATGTCCGTTGAAGTTCAAGCTATCGCGTGTCGACAAGCACTCTGAACCTCCGACAATCCATACCTTGATGGGGAACTTTGTTCACGAGGTTCTTGAGAACATGTACCGTGATTTTCCGCCAGAAGAACGACACATACGAACAGCAAAAATGTTATGTACCACAACATGGGAATCCGGAGAGTGGGAGTCGCGGGTTAAGCCGTATTTAGGGAAAACAACCTTAAATGAATTCCGCTGGTCGTGTTGGTGGTGCGTAGAAAATCTTTTCGATATGGAAGACCCATCATCCCTGTTCCCAGATGGCGTTGAGTATGAACTAAACGACGACATAGATGGCGTTCTTGTAAAAGGTTTTATCGACAGATGGCATCGACTGTCTCTCACCGAAGCGCGAATTACAGACTACAAAACTGGCAAAACCCCCAATCCACGGTACGCCAAGGACAAGTTTTTTCAGCTAACTCTGTACGCAGCAATGTTGGAAAAACTAGAGAACATAGATACATTTGAACTAGAACTTCTATATTTAAAAGACGGCGCTCGACTTACCCACAAGCCGACAAAAGCCGAAGTAGAAGCAGTAAAAGAAACTGTAGTAACAGTAAGAAGGGAAATAGAAAACTGTCATGCCAACGATGACTGGAAGCCACAGCCAACACCATTATGTAACTGGTGCATCTTCAAGCAAGGACTATGCACGTATTGGAATTGAAATGAATGATGACGCATTTGCACGTATTGTCGCTGACGACGTAAAGAATAAAGCCAGCATTAGCCAACGCGAGTATCTGGAGATGCCGGCTAATCGCGAGAGATGGAAGAAGGCGCTTTCTGCGCTCATCAATAATCTAGATGACCAAATCTCTGATTTGCTCGACGATGAAGATTCTGACCGTGAGCGCTATGAGCGCATGGGCAGCGCTGGCGCTGGGTTACTCGCAGAAGCAATCGCCACATACGGTTCACGCCGCCACAAGGTTGAGCGTTTCAAGCACTATGTCCAATCGAAGCTTGACCGTGTTTGTTCAATGCCGGAGACGGTGGAATTCATTTCCCGCACTGAGCTTTTTGAAAAAGCAATCCTTGAGCACAAACGCTTAATGGACGAATTTGATATGGAGCCATCTGCTGCTGACGAGGCTCTATGGGCAACTCTTGATGGCAAATGGGAGTTCGACGGCGTTACTATGTAGCCATGCGCTATAGGTCTAAGAAAAAAGAAGCCGAATACAAACTACGCCGTCCTTTGGTTGCTCGATTACTTGAGCAACGACCTTATTGTGAAGCCTGTCCTGTTTTTGCAGAGCATGATGAACTTGCCATGTACGTGCGCCAAAAAAGCGTAGATATACATGAACTAAAACGCCGTTCTCAGGGTGGCTCGATTCTTGACGAACAAAATCTTCTTGCTGTATGCAGAAAATGTCACGACAGAATCGGCAGATACCCTGCGTTGGCATTTGAGTTAGGTCTAGCAAAACACGGTTGGGAAGAATAGCACTTCACCATTTACGCCACATGCAAAACAGCACTGGTAATCTATAGCCAGCGCGCAATCCTTATCAATGGGCAAGGAAAGCAGGTGGTCGAATCTAGCGGAGAACAGTCCACTCCGTGGCAGCGAGGTTAACTCCCTCAGTACCCGCCTGTTCGCGACCGGCGGGTTTTCTGCTGTCTAGGCTATTGTTTTCTTATGAACATCGCCGGCATTGACCTGTCTCTCACCTCAACCGGGTACTCAATAAACGGAGACACGGGAGTAATTGCAACAAAGCATAGAGGGGCTGAACGACTTAGCTATATATCTACAACACTTCTTGAGCTATGTGAAGAATTCTGCATTGACGTTGCGGTTATTGAAGGTTACTCATTTGCTTCTAGGAATTCACAGGCTCACAGCATCGGTGAATTAGGTGGAGCCGTGAGAATGAGGCTATGGGAAAACGGCATACCCTACGTAGACGTCCCTCCTACATGTAGAGCCAAGTTTGCTGCAGGGAAAGGCAATGCGAGTAAAAACGAAGTTATATCTGCAATATCTGCAAAAACTGGAATTGTATGGTCTGGTGCTGGCTCTGACGATAGGTGTGACGCTTGGATTTTAGAACAAATGGGTTTGGCCTCAATAGGTCTGTCCACCCACGAATGGCCAGTTGAGAATTTGTCGGCGCTAGAAAAAATTGATTGGTCGCCGATGGATGGACTTTCTCGTAAAACGCTGTAGACTCACCTTGTGCGTAACCGACCAATAAGCCAAGTCGACGTAGAAGAAACGCTACTCGAATTAATAGAAGAACTAGAGACAGAGACAGAAGCCTTCGAGCGTTTAGCCGAGGATTCAGCTAAAAAAGAAGCTATGTACAAAACAAATTGGGCAAAGGAATATTTGTCCGCTAAGGGTTCCATTAAGGAGCGTGAAGCCTGGTCCGACTACAAAATGGACGAGTTGATGTTTGATTACAAAATTGCTGAATCATTGCTAAAAGCAAAGCGCGAAAAACTTTTGTCTCTTCGTACGAGCATCGATGCTCTCCGTACTTTGAATGCCAACATTCGTGCCCAGGTGGGACCATGACAACATCCAAAATTGAGTTGTTGCGTCCTGCCCCATGGCGCACTACACATGTTCTTCGCCCTGACCTAAAGCTTCTTGCTCAATCAATAGAGCAATATGGAATTATCAGCCCCATAGTCGTTCAGCGCAGTACTGGATTCATTATTGACGGGTTTCACCGAGTCGTCACCGTGGCTACCAATAAGCGTCTTGCAGCAAAACATTCCAAATCTATGCCGGTGCATTATGTTGACTGCGATGAAGTTGAAGCCATGGTCATGCATATCACTTTGAACAGAGCGCGCGGTTCCATAGTCAACCATCATTTGTCAAGAACAATTAAAAAAATACACCAATCTGGACGCTACAGCGCAGCCAAGATGGAAGAAGTTTTTGGCATGTCAATGATTGAAGTAGACATGTTGCTTGACGGCTCTCTCATAAAAATGAGAAAAGTTTCTGAGCATAAATACTCGAAAGCGTGGGTTCCAATTGAAGCTCCAGCCGGTGCAGTTGATTCGATGCAATTCGAGCGCCCCCCAAACGCCGACGAATAAAGTAAAATATTTGCATTGTCTACACTGCGAGGTAGCTATGCCAACTCCAAATAATACCAGCGATACTGAAATCCCATCTCCTACACGGAGAATAGCCAGACCTGGCTCAACGCTGCCTTCATGGTGGAAGAGGGCTACGTCCTACGCTCTACGACGCTTAAGCGACACCGTAGGCGGCGGCGGCAGAGGAAGGACTCGTGCTGGGGAGGGTAGAGGCTTGTTGCGTGAACGACGCAACGTGCGTCTTGGTCGGGCGGTATAACCGTGCTGGTATCCGTTAGCGAGCTGACGACCTATATGGACATCAGCTTTAGTCTTAGACAGCAAGATGCTGCTGACATGGTTCTGTCCGGTCTTCAAAGTGAACTTGAAGGCTTTTTACGTCGCCCCATAGAAGTTGACGAGTTTGTTGAAACTCACGTAATTCCCCCTCACTTTCAGGGTGTACCCGCTACATCATTTTTTTATGACCATAGCCTTGACACCACGGGAACAACAATTAACTACATACAGCCGTCCGTAATGATTAGCTTACGCAATACTCCCGTTGTGTCTGTGTCCAAGGTAATGATAAAGAACCTTTCGGAATCCGGAGTTCTTCTCGGCGAAGCAATGCGCAGACAGGTATCTGTAAGTAACGCAACTTTCTCTGGTTCGTCCGTTACGTATAGTTCTACATCCGCACATAAGTTCACTGTCGGCCAATTCGTCGCAATAAACGGCATGGCCCCCAGTGCTCTTAATGTCCCAGGAAGGCAAATAACAGCAGTCACGAACACTACTTTTACCGTAGGTGGTTTTAGCACAAATCCTGGAGCGTTTGTTACGGGTGGAACCGCTGTGGCCACCGGGAATGACTATACGGTCCACAGATACGGCCTGGAGATGTACAGGGGTTTCCCTAACGACTTGGTAGAGGTTACGTACTCTGGCGGGTTGGATGGAGAAAACATTTCTATGTTTAAGTTGTTTATTCTTCGTGCAGCAACACGCGAAATGCAAAACATGCATGATGACGTTGTTGGCGTTAAGGACCTTAACCCTAGAAATGTTGCCCCACTCGAGACAGGGTTTACCGAAAAAGAACTTCTAGCCCTAAGACGATATAGACGCCGGAGAATTTAATGGCGTCTGTTGATGTGCGTATAGAGGGCGTAGAAAAAGCTCAAGCCAGCTTGACTGCCGCTTTTGTAAGAAGCCAAAATTTTCTCCCGCTTTTTACCAAGGCCAAAGCAGAGATAAGTGCCATGAATACGGCGAACTTTGCGCTCGGTGGCCTCCCATCTGGTGGCTGGTCGCCTCTGGACCCGGAATATGGAGCCTGGAAATCTTCAAGATTCCCCGGCGCTCCTCCGATGGTTAGAACCGGCAAACTTCTTGCAAGTCTTTCTGGAATTGGGCCAGATGCAACTTTTTCGGTAACACCCAAGTCAATGACACTCGGTACAAAAGTTGAATACGCTAAATTTCACCAGTACGGAACAACGAAAATGCCAAAGCGCAAAATCATTTTTGAACCTGCTGGTTTTGCAGAAAAATATGCAAATGATGCTGCCGATTGGGTTGTGGATGGACAGGTGACCTAATGCCAAAAGAGTTAATGCAGGGGCCTCATTCGGCCAAATATTACGTTACTGAGTATCTTAAAAACGATATTCCAACAAGGTTGGTGAAGTATCGTAATGGATGGTCCGTTGACGACCTTACGCTTCCTACCCCGGCTGAATATCTGACGTATGAGCCAATAGCTCTCGATGCATGGCCATCAATAATTACCGTTGTAATCAACGCCAAATCTTTTACCAGGCTGGAGTATGACGGCACAACGCTAGACCCTCTTTACCGCGTTGCTTATGGGATGAGAACATACGTTTGGGTGAGGACTGAGGGCCCATATGAATCGACGCTAATGCGAGACAGGCTCACAACGGTAGTTAGGTCGGCCTTGCTTGATTACCCATGCCTTACAAGGCTCGATACGTCTCGCTCGGCCAGGGTTGAGGAAACTACAATGTCAGAAGAATATTCGGACCTTACGATGCTTAAGGGCGACCGCATTCTTGCCGGAGCTTTTGTCAGTTATGACCTATTATTGGATGAGGTCATAACGAGAGAAGACGTTGGGACTGTTACCGAGTATGACCTTAGTGTTAAGGGCACCGGCGACACTTCCAACATTAACCTCGAAAGTCTTTTTCAGGAGTAAAACATGACACAGAATATAGATTTTTTTCATCATCTTGACAAGCCGGTAAAAGAACTGCCTGTTGAGTTTTCCGGCTGTATCCAGGTGCAAAATGTTTCCGGCAGAACACTTGAGGTTGCCGATGATTTGTTTGTTACCCCGTTGTCAACATTTGTAGTGCACGAACGAAACACCAAAACACTACAACTAATAGATAGAAAAATGTTGAAAGTTAGGCCATTTACGGTATCTACATCTGCAGAACCGCTAGAAGCCAAAGAAATTTCAAAAAAAAAGCGAGCCAAAAAAGGCCAGTCAACTTCATCCCCCCAGGAACTAGAAGGTGCTGTGGCTGACTTAGCGGCCGTCATTACTGGTGAAGTTGTTGCTGACGCTGCAGAGCCAGAAAACGTGGAACAATTAATGCATACAGATTCTGCTGAGCAGGATGAGAAAATTGGTGAATCTTCTGAAGAAGGTTCGCCAGAAACAGATAATCAGTCAGTATAATCTGAGTAGTCTCGGAATAAATAGCCCATAAAATTATATGGTACGGAGGAACAAATGCCAGGTGTAATTGTAACAACGGCGGTCAGAACAGGACCAACAACTGCACAGACCGCAGCGACTGCGACCTTGTTTGTCGCCGGTTTGACCGAGCGCGGACCAGATGGCACGGTGCATCTGATTACCAGCCTTTCCGATTATCAGGACGTTTTTGGTAACTCCGTTGCGGCAGGGTGGACGTACGAGACAATCGAAACCTTCTTTGAAGAGGGTGGCGCTCGTGCTTATGTGTCGCGCGTGGTTTCTTCAACAGCTACAGAGGCAACGCTTGAGTTGCAAAACGCAGATGACGACGTTGTCATGACGCTGACCGCTGCAGGCAAGGGTACTTGGGCACACAGTGGTGTTCTTAGTGCCGCAGTTTCCCAGCCTTCAGCTGGCACAAACTTCCGAGTGTCTGTTTATCTCAATGGGGCACTTGCGTATAGAACCCAAATTCACACAACCGTTGCTGCTGCTGTAAACGAAATTAACAACAGTGCTATTGCTGCACTGTACGTAACAGCCACAGACGAGGGCGAGACAGGAATTCCTGCCGTAATCCCAGACACCGACTTTACTGGCGGAACAGCTGGTGGTTCAATTGCTGCTGCTGACGTTGTCGATGCAGTTGACCTCTTCACTGAGAATCTAGGACCTGGTTCCGTTTGTGCTCCTGGGTACACTTCGCAAACAGTTCGCGAAGCATTGATAGCTCATGCTGCCGGAAACAGGAGAATCGCCCTTCTCGGATTTGACAAGGACGACTCAGTCAATGACGCGATTGGCGCACTCGAAGACTATTCCGACATCGAAAACGCAGAGTTTGCAGCATTCTTCTACCCATGGGTGAAGATACCAAGCGGCACTCTCACCAAGACAATCCCTTGCGAGGGATATGTTGCGGCGAAGAGAGCATTGGTGCATAACACTTATGGTTCATGGAACCCATATGCTGGCGAGCGCACACAGTCAAACTTCGTTACTTCCCCTCATATCGTGTTGTCAAACTCGGAAGCAGAAGCTCTCGACGCAGGGTTTGTTAACGCAATCAAGGTAATCAACGGTACGACACGAATCTACGGTGCTCGTTCGGCTTCGAACGACACAGACAACTTCAGATTCATTATCGCTCGTGAGGTTCTTAACCAGGTGGTCTACGAAGCAGAAATCGCTCTAGAGGCTCTACTGTTTTTGCCAATCGACGGACGTCGTTCCACTTTCTCCAGAGTCGCAGCAACGCTTACTGGAATTATGGAAAGAATTCGTATTGGCGGTGGCTTTTATGAAGCATTTGACGCCAACGGCAAGCAGATTGACCCTGGTTACACAGTCCAGGTCAACGATGCGATTAACCCGCTTACACAGTTGGCTACAGGAGTTATCAAGGCAAAAGTTGGCGCTCGCGTCAGTTCTGTGGGTGACCGCATAGAAGTCGAAATAACAAAGTCCAATTTAACTTCAACATTGGTATAACGGAGGAATAGCAAATGACAACTTCAAAGTTGGCTCAGAGGCAAATTATTGCAGAAATCACACCACTCACTGGTGGTGATGTTACAGGGCCTACCCTGAGTGGATATTTTGCACAAGTTTCTGGTGGCGAGATTACAGCGTCAGTGGAAAAAATATACACAGGCGGAAATCCTTTCCCGGAGACGCTCTGCGCACCATCCGAGGTGGGTGACATCACACTGACAAAGCACTACGATTCTAGCCTCAGAACCGTATTGAAGGATGCGCGTACCAAAGTTGGCCGCGCATACTACGAAATCAAGATTTACGACACCGACTGTGACCTCAAAAACTCTCAGTCAGAGCGCATTTACGCCAAGGCGCTCCTTGTCGGACTTTCCGAACCAGAGGGTGACGCATCATCTGGTGCGCCAGCAACATTCGCTCTTACATTCGCTATCTCGGGCGCTCCGACACAATAACTATTAACATCCACTAGCGCCACAGATATGGTGCTAGTGTGACGTGCATGAGCAATCTATACGAACCACTCGATGAAAACATTAGCGCCCCTTCGTTCGCTGATGAAGTAGACACAGACAATGTTCTTGAGCAACTCAAGGCTGTCGTGAGCAAGAAAGTCATGCGCCCTGAGATATTTATTAATGTCCCAGAACGCCCGGGCGTTCAACTTGTGATTAGCCCAAACATCACGCAGCAGCAGCTAAAAGCATGGCAAAAAAACTCCGGCTCGGAAACCAAAAACGGTATTGACGCCACAAAGTTTGCTTGTCAAGTTATTGGCCACACGACTCGCGGCATTTACCTCAATGGTGAAGAAGTGTTTGAGGATGGAAAGTCGCTCGGATTTGCCTCTCCTTCAATCCTCAAGATGACAGGCGCTGCACGAGCACTCCCTGACGCAGTGATGGCGTTTTTTGGTCTTGACCCGCACGTTGAAGCTGCCGCCTTGGCAATTATTGATGCCGCAGGATACGGCGACACGGTAGAACAAACCGAAAACCCTACGAAACACTCCTAGATGAATTGACGGAGGACGGCCGAATAGCGACGGCCGCTCGTCTAGGGGAACTGTTCGGCACAGACCCAATACAGTTGCTCAATTGCAGCGAACAGGAATGGATAATACGCGTCTCATGTGCTAAAGTTATTGAGGCGGACCGCGCCGCTGCCGAGCGTAAAGCTCAAGGATATTGAGCATATTTGGGGTATAAGTGGCTGCTGACAGTCGTATAAATATTGTTCTCGACGTCGACACGAAGAACACGGAGCAGATTGAGGCAACAGCAGCTCGCCTCACCGCTCTTGGCCGTGCCCAAAGAACCCTTGCTAACGACACCCAGCGTTTAAACGCAAGAATGGGTGACCTCAACGCTCGCATGGGAGCCATGACTGGGACTATGGCTCGCCTGAATGGAGCAAACCTAACTTTTATCAAACACGCTAGAAAAATAATGTATCTAGTTGTTGGTTTGGGTATTGAGTTTCTTGCTGTAACAGCAGCCTTAGTCAGCGTGAACGCAGCATTTGCTATAGGCAACGCCGCTATGAAAGTCTACAACTGGGGCATGCAGGGTCTTGCTGGGGCCGTGGCGGCGGCGGGCGCTGCAGCAATAACAGCAGCGGCAGCGTTCCAAGAGTTCAACGCTGCGGCATATTCTTTTAGGTACAAAGAATCAGCAGCTCTTGGGAGTGCATTATCTCAATCGGCTGATGCGCTGCGGATGCTTCAAGTGAATTCAACCCTTGCGTCCTACGGCATGACGACACTGAACCAAGCCTACGCAGCTTTTAGTAAAAACGCCAAACTTGACCCTCAGGCAGTTAAGCAGCTCCAGATGATGGCTGACTTTGGAACAGGACTCAATAGAGATAAGAGCATGGCTGCTGCCGCTGAATATATTTCTCTACTCAAAAAGAACAAAGGTTTTAGCGATGAGACTACTCAGTTAGCAAAACAAATAGGTCCTGAATTTGAAAAAGCAGCTAAAAAATATGGAAGCGCTTCTAGTCTCCTAAAAGCTTTAGAGTCAGGGAAGTTGGCTAAAGATGCTGGCGTTGAAGGTTTTGGCAAAACGATAAACCAAACCCTTATTGCACAGCTGAAGTCCTATCTAACCAGAGCGTTTGTTGAGCTTGCTGATGCGGGTAGGTATCTGCTTGAGCCAGTAAAAAAGACTTTTAATAGTATTTTTCAAGGCCTTACCCGTTCTTTTAGAATGGTCCGCGGAGACATAATCAACTTTGGTCGCGGTGGACTACTTGGTTCTTTGGAAAAACTTTCGGAGAAAACTGAAGAATTTGCCATAAAACTATTTAGGGAATTCCTTCCAGCAGCAGCTGGATGGTGGAAACGCACTGGTGACTTTTTCGAAGCATTCGTAAATGATTTTAAAGATGCTAGAGACATGTTGGAATCAATGCGCGACGGAGGCTCTGTTGTAATCAAAATGTTTGGCGAGCCACTTGTTCAAGTATTTAGGAGAATTGGCCAAAACGCCCAAGCTTTTGCTGACTTAGCAAAAAACAACAAAGAAGACTTTTTGGCATTTGGCGATGCCCTTAAGAATGTCGTTGACGGTTTCTTCGACATCGGCAACGCTGTGAGAAGGGCTTTTACGACTGCCCTTCCAGTCATTACGCAGGTTGTTGATGCTATTGCTATTCTATTCAGGCAAATAGCGGGGGTTATTGGTCTCATGGCCCAACTCGGCCCAATTGGTGGAACCATGGCCGTTGCCGCAATGACTCGCTATGCGCTTAAAGGTCGTCGCTCAGAAAGGTATGAGCGCCGTAACGCTGCTGCAATGGCGGCTGGTATGAGCACCGCGATATCCAACAGTCCGAACTTTTCAGCAGCATCTCCATACAAGCTTGCCGGTGCAATGGGCAATAGCGGCATGGGTGGTGCTGCTGGGATGGCGGGAGTAAACGCAGCTCAAGCAACAGTTAATGCCGGAACAGTCGTTGTAAACGGAAAGTTCCCCGGAGGAGGTGGCGGTGGCGGCGGCCGAGGCAGTAGGGGTGGAAGAAGTACTGGTGATAGGAGTTATGGTAGTAGTTCATTTGTTTCTACTGCTGGTGTAGCTGCAGGAAATCAATTCGGCGTCTCCACCGCTGGTGGAACAGTCCAGATGTTGCCAGTAGGGCCAAATGGTCAACTTGTACCTACGTTTGTTGCTAACTCCATGCCTGCGCAGCGCAGGCTTTCCCCCGTCAGCCCGGGAGCCAAGGGTTACGTAACCCCATATGGCGGGCTTGAGGCAAGCGGTCCCCTTCAAAGAGACGCAAACGGAAATCTGGTAGTTACCAACGGCAGGGTTGGGGCAGGAACTAGAAGTACAGATGTGGGTCAGGCTCGCGGTGGAGCTAGAGCCGGACTGGGAATTGAGTACGGTAGAGGCGGTAATGCCAAAGTAGTAACTGCCGCACGCGCCGAAAGTGTTGAGAGAGGAAGAGCGCTAGCCGCACGGATAGGCGACTTTAATGCCCACCTTCAAAGGTTTGGAACACCTCACCCTGAAGACCCGAGAAGACCAGACCAAATAAATAAAGTCATGTCTCGTATGCATGGTCCATTCCTTGGTCAAGCGGGCGTTTCGCCTGGACAACCGATGGGAGGCACGAGTTTAGGCCAAACAATGAGGTCTAACTACTCGGCAAGATTTAAGGCTAGAGCCTTATTCGACGCTGCAAAAAATGCTTCTGGAAAAGTCATGGGAAGAATTGGACCCTTCCTTCCCGGCATAAACCCTGGAGCAGCATATGGATATGGTGTTCAACATGGTCCCCCGACACCGCCGGGGATATCTGGAGCAGTAGGTCCAGGAGGTGCTAGTGGAGCGCCGATGACTCGCATGAGGGCAATGGGTACAAACGCAATGAACTTTATGTTCGGCCCCTCGCCTGCTGGTCAGCAAATGATTGGCAAGACACCAAAAACACGTTTGGGTGGATTTTTGACTGGCGCTGCAATGCGTACTAACGCTTTTCAAGTGCAAAATGCTAACGCTCAACTTAGGCAAATAGCTTCAAACTTAGGTCCTGGCGCAACACCCGGTGCCATCATGCAGGAAGCAATGAACCAGGGGATGGACCCAGACATGGCTCAGCGCGCTTTTAACAAGGGTAAGCCAATGGGCAAAGGCAAAGCTTTCATGAATGCCGCAAAAATGAAAACTTCCATGATGGGCGGAGGAATGCTGGCCTCCATAGGAACCGGAATGTTCCTTGAAAGCGGCATGGGTCAAAAAATGTTTGGCGACGAGTCGGCTCAAAAATGGATGAGCACCGGCGCTATGTTGATGCCGTTCTCTCCTGCTTTGGGTCTTGGAGTGGGTTTAGCTGGTACGGCCCTAAATGCACGAACATATAAGGGTGGTATGGGTGCTGGTGCTGCTTCTGGCGCTGCAATTGGTGGAATGCTTGGCGGTCCAGTAGGCGCAGCTGTTGGTGCCGGCGTTGGTGCAGTCGTTGGGTTTTTCTCAGCCAAACGAAACAAAGACAAAATGGCCAGGAAAGCAGCGACTGCGATTGCGGATTCAAAACTCGTTGACGTAACCGTAAACACTCTTGCTGGCGCTTTAAAGACCGGTACAGCGGCTGGCGGGCGTCAGACAGTAAAAGATTTTAGAAAATTTGTTACAGACTTTGAGAAAATGGACAAAGGTGCTCGTAGTACAGCTTTGGACAACTTTGTTAAAGCTGGAATTATCTCTAAAGAAGACGCAAAACTTATGTCTAGCGGAGGAACTGGTAAGCAGGCAGTTAGTCGCCTAAAGAAAGAAGCGACAGACATAGAGCAGGCTGTAACGCCAATGTTCGACCAATTTGACAACGCAATGAGCGGCTTGCAACTTGCTACAGGTATGTCGTCAGATGAAATCATGAAGCTAGCAGCCGAAATGAACGTCAACTTGTTTGACCCAACAATCAAGCTAACGGACTTGATTGGCAAACTCGGAGCCGGCATGGTGAAAACCGCTAAGCAGATAAATCAAGCCTTAAGAGACATCACTATTGAGTCGACAGACGTTTTGACAAAGTACTTGGAAAGTGAGGAAATGCAAGATGCCCTTAATTCTGCAAGAAGCAGAATTTTAGGCGGAGACGCATCGACCGAAGCATTCATTGATTACTACCAAAAATACATAGACCTCGAACAGTTAACGGGCGGAGAAGCTGGAGTTGGAGCATTTTTAGCAAGGTCAGAAAACTTCAAGACTGGAAACATATTTACTGGGGCCCTAGCTGGGGCAGCACAAGATGAAAAATTCAAGGGTCTCGTCGGAGAACAGTTGACTGAAGAGCGTTCTGGTATTTCAAAAGAATTTGCTACGAATATAGGAAGCCAGTTAGTCGCTAAAAACATAGGATTTAAAGATGCTGCAGCTGCTACTGAAATGCTTCAAACTGGTATCAGTAGCCTAATTACGAAAGCTGAATCTGGCGACACCAATGCCCAAACAAAACTGTTCCAGCTCGAAAAAGAAATAAAAGCTGGAACGCTATTTAAGGGTGTTGGAACACGAATTGGTGCGGCAAGAAGAATAGCTTCGTACACTGGCCAGACGGTTGAGACAGAAGGCAGATACGGCGCTGTGCTAGGCGGAGAAAGTATGTCCAAACTAAAAACAGGACAAACAACCCAAGAAACCCTTGATGCGATGACTGCGGGCGCAAAAGAAATATACAACCAGATGCTCGCAGCATTTACGGATGGGCTTTCAAGCATTTCTGGAGAACCTCAATGGTGGCAGAACGCTCCGCCCTGGTGGAATTCGGCTCCTAGCGGCATGGGAGGAGGAGCCCCAGCAGGAATGACTCCACCAGCCGGCCATCCCAACGCAGTATACAATGCTTCTGGACCTAGTGGTCCAGGTTGGTACACCGGGAGACAAAGAAACATAAAAGTTGGTGACACATCTACCAGTAAGGCATTGCGCGCAACAATGGGTGCGCATTCACGGTTTAACGGAATGCTCCCAGGCAAGAGAATGATTACCTCTTCGTGGCGCGAATGGGGTCTAGGTTCTCCCAGTTCAGACCACGCAACAGGCAGAGCATATGACTTGACCGGAGACAACCTTGGTCAGTATTCCAAGTTCATCAATGACGCTGGTGGATTCGCTGAGTTCCATGGTGTCGGCGGAGAAAGACACCTACATGTTGTTCCACCGATTGGCCCGATGGGTGACCGCACATCGCCAGTTTCGATGGGTGCATCTGGAGGCGCAAGCCCAACATATGGCGGGGACAGCTTTAACATAACTGTTGTAGAGTCTGGAAGCGCTAGAGAAACAGCAGATGAAGTTGTACAGAAGATTATTGCTCTACAGCGTCAGAATCGTAGGAGAATGTAATGCCAAGAGGAATAAGCATCACTGGGCGCGAGTACAACATTGACAGTAATAATCCCAGCCCAATTTTAGATAATAGTTCCAAACAATGGACATTCCAGGCTACGCAAGACAGGGTTATGTACACCATTTCGGGAACAAAATTGTCATACACTTTTCAAGCTCCTCCTACGCAGTTTCAGCTAGAAGGATTTGGAGCAGATATTAGTGAGCTTAAGCGCCCATACTCAATACCAATCCCAGATATAAATGGTGGAAAACTAAGGCGCTTATCTTTTGAGTTCGCTCTTGTCAAAAAAGTAACAGCATCAACAACCATTGTTCGTAGACCAACGCGATTCAACTTACGTGAAACTACGGATGAGTACCTGAGCGACAACAGGGCAAATCCAACACTTCGGCAACCCGAATTTACTACAACAAATTCTAATTTCTCTTACTATGACGGTTTCAGTAATCCTATTGAAGACCAAATATTACGTTTGCAGACAATAGCTGACCTTGGCATACCAGTTGCGTTTGAAAACATGTCACCTAGCATTCAGTTAAATTCTTGGTATATCGACGACATGAAATTCACACTGACTCGCGACGACGCTACCGGTAAGGCCGTTGCGGGAACATGCTCGATATCCTGCATTGAGTACAAAAACCTCAGACAACGGTTTATTCTTCTTCCAAGGTTCAGGTATGGTGTGCCAGACAAATTGAACAAGACCGACAGAAGAACAGGAGGAGGGGGTTCTGGGGGTAGAGCTAGCCTTGAAGTTCTTAGGGGTCTATTGCAGCAAAAAATTAGGGCGAACTTAGCAAACGGCATACCTGGCTATCCATACTCTGTGGCAACATTGCGTAGACAGCTGGGTACTCCGTCTTATATAGATATTCCGGACTGGTTAATTAAAGAGCTACAGCCGCCTAGATAGGCAGGAGTTACATGATTACCACTCCGCCAAATGTTTACATAACAGCTAAAGCTGCCAGAATAACTGCTTCGTCGATATGGTCTTATGGGACTATTAATTTGTCTTCTAGATTTATTAAGCGCCTCGGCAAAACCGTACAAGGATTAAATCCGGTAGCCCTAATGGTTACTGGTCCAGTTTATAACGGCTCCGCAATGTATTCATTTAGTTCAAAAACGAAACATTATATTGTTGTCCCAAGATTTGATGCGGATGGAAACGCTGTAACTGACAAGCAAGCAAGAGATGCATATACTGCTACAGGTTTGCATTTGGGCATTTTTAAAAGCAATGCTGCAGCAACAAAATACGCTACAGCTTTAGAAAAAGCATATAAGTCATGGGCCGTCAGAAGCATTGAGACCGAATTTCTTAGAGACAAACAGCTGGTTGACGCAACTTTTCAGTATTCAGATAATGAGTCTTTAAGTTGGTATACGGGAAATATTGATTTATTTTCGAGACCAGTTGTTGAGAATGCTGACAAGACAGTATCCACCTTGTTGTCAATATCCGTATTTCTTGGTGGTAAACACGTACTAATACCAAGGGTTGTTCTTAGAGCAAACAGGCCGACAATAGTTTCTTCCGAGGAAGCAATAAAAGAATACCAAGCAACTGGGCAGCATCTTGGCAAATTTGCGACATCGAAAGAAGCAAGAATCGCCGCTAAAATGTTGTCCAAACAACAGGACACATACTATAAGAAATTTTATAAAGAGCCATCTGAAGCAGCCTTGTCAAGAGCTTGGCAGCCAGTTGAAACTTTACTCAAATCCGGAAAAGGAACACCACCTTTTGCTGGCATTATTCGCCTTCCGGATATTGCAGACGCCACAGCACAGCAGTATTTTTATGACAACTTATTAAGCGTTAGGGTCCAATACAACATGGACCTAACATCTGCCGTGACCTTAACCATACGAGATGAAAATTTTTTAATGATGGACAACAATTATTTTGTTCCACGAAGGCTGGTTGAATACAGAGGACGAAGTTACGAGATAGCAGACATATCCTGCGGACCAGGGCAATCAGGCTCACCAGAAGTAAGTATTTCAATTTGCAGTCGTGCCGTACAGCAGATGAAAAGAGACAAAAAACGTGGTTCTGTTAAAGGCAACTCAGGGTATGATTACGCTAGAAATGCTGCAATAAAATACAACCTTGGATTCGTAGGTCAAAAAACAGCTAAAACTAAATCTCAATTTAATGCAAAAAGCGGAGACCAAGAAGAATCTGTTTGGAATGTTTTAAACAGAACAGCAGGCTCAAATCAATACGTCTGTTTTGAAGTTGACGGCATACTTTTTTATGCACAACACGAATATTTAATGTGGAGATTTGGGCTCATAGAAGCGCTTGTGCGTAGCGGCGGAAAGTCCCTCATAAGAAAATACACACCGTTGCTGCATCTTCCAGGAAACGACGGACCTGTGTCGCAATTTGAATTAGAAAAAGCTGGTATAGCAGAACAAACTGGAATTAAATATTCTCGTCATTTGGTTGACAGATTTGGTTTCAGGCTAGAAACATGGCCGCAATTTGAAACGTCAGACAACGACCCTCTAGCCGCTACGGGCTCATGCCGTGTACAGATGCCCAATGGTGGACAATTACGTCCTGGGCATACAGTTATAGTGGGACCTAAACCTGATTATTTTTTTGGCGCGTATTTGATTACATCTGTTTCGTTCACGGAAGGTTCTCCAGAGTCTGCACAGGTTTCTTTCCGTACACCATTAGAGCCACTTACTCAAAAAGGAAAACCCATAACGAGCTTGGCGGCAACTTCGCCAGTGTCTTTGGGCCAGAGAAGCATAGGAATTTTATAAATGATTAACGACCCTCTATCAAGATTTACGAGCTCATCTCGAGGTTCAAGCGGAGCCCCTTTTCGGGTTGGGGTTCATATTGCAAAAGTGTCAAGAGTTGCTGCTAATGGGAAACTTTTTATAGTTATTCCGACAGTAAATCCCACCCAAACCATAGGGCCATGTTCTGTTTTTACAGAATCGGAAATTGAGGCTGGAGACAAGGTTCTTGTTGCATTCTTGGATGCAAAGCTAGATGATGTCGTTGTGGTGGCAAAACAGACCGCCTAGATGGGCAAACTGTTATAAAATGAATATTGGCAGGTAACGCATGGACACTCTAAAATTTCCATTATCATTCAGCAGGGGCCGTGCTGTTGTCATACCCGAAAACACGGACGAGTACAAATCTCAAGCTGTGGCAATACTGGTTAGGACTAACATCGGAGAAATGCCGATGGAGCCAACATTTGGTATTACAGACCCGAGTTTTAATGTTTTCTTTAATTCAGAATTTTTGAGAAATATGAACACTTTTTGGCCAGACATAAAAATTTCTGATGTTTCTGTTGACGCTCGTGGAAGCGCATCTGGAGCCATTCGTCTAAACGTGAAATTTGAGGATTAAACATGGCTTCACCAGACTTCTCCCAATATATTGACTTATCGATTGATGATAGAGACGCCGCAGACATCTATGACGATTCAGTAGAGTACGCTCGTCTAGCTTTACCAGAGTTCACCCCGAGAGTTGGAACAGTAGAAGACTCGATACTTCAGGCATGCGCGCTAATAGGTTCTCTCAACATTGCTGCAATCAACAGAATTCCCCATGGTCTTATGGAGGGAATACTCCAGCTAATGGGTGTAATTAGGTATGAGGCAACATTTTCTACAGTAGAAGTTGAATTTACGTTGTCCAACGACGGAGAAACAGTTCCTGTTGATTTCTTCGTTGTATACGAAGCAGTAGTGGGAGAAGAAACCGTCCAATACCCATTTAGGACAACATCTCAAGTGACAGCAGGAGTTGGCGACTCTGTAGTGACGGCTACCCTAACATGCGAAATATCGGGCGTTATCCCAACACTACTTTCTGGAACAGAGTTGGTGATAGTTCAGCCAAACGCAACAGTTCTTTCTTGTGTGACTACGGCTTTAGTTCAGCAGGGTGATGAACCAGAGACTGATGACGAATACTTTGCACGAGCAACGTCTCATCTAGCTTCCTTGAGCTCCTCTCTCGTTACTGCAACACAAATTGAAGAATTCATAATCACCCAATACCCAGACGTGCATAGATGCAAGGTTTACGACCTGTGCAATCCAGTTGTTGATTTCGATGCAACTTTTGCCCCTGGAGCGCTAACTGGTACTAATTCCGGGCCGGCAGTAGGCAACACGACTGCTGATTTTATATCTGATTCTACGTTTTCTGACTACACAAGGGTTATAAACACAAGCACTGTCACTGCGGAAAAAAATTATTTAATTTCCGGTGTTTATAATACAACTGCTTCTACTGCAACTGCTTTTACGTTTACTAGGAATGCTTATGAAGCACCTCCAGGCGAGATAGACGTAGATGGAGCGTTCATTGACCTATTTAGGCTTCGAAACGACTTATCAGAACCTGCAGCTGGATATTTCGTAATAGTTCTTTGCGACGACGACGGAAATCCAATTTCTGACACTGTTAAAACTTCGATTACGCAAGATGTTTCCGCAAGAATAGTTGCCGGGTTGTCATTTGTGATACTTGATGCTCTTGTATGCGATGCTTCGTTTTCTGTTGATATATCAGTAGACAGCGAGTACTCTGCCGCAAGCGTTGTGACAAACGTTGCTGAAGAACTTGAATCTTTTGTTTCTCCGGCTAACTGGCCTAACTGGAATCCGTCTGTACGACTATTTGACCTTGTTGTTAGGGCCAATTCTGTTGAAGGCGTAGCATATGTCAACTCCGTTACAGCGACCATACCCGAATTTGGAGATTATACGTACGTATCCCCAGGCAACGAGCTAGTAATCCTAGAGACCACATCAGGCTCTGCAGTAACAGGATTGCAAATGGTTTACAAGGGAAGTCTTCCTAGAGCAACAGTGGAAGTGACTGTTTCGTGATTACTAATAGGTTGGTGGGCGATGCTTTTACATTACACAGCATCAACAATCTTAGTTCTTGGTCTGCTGGCGCATCTACAGTTATAAGCGATGGAGGTCCGACCGAACTATTACCTAGACTCAACTGTAGACAAATAGAAATTGGCGGCGGATTAAATAACTCTATTTACATAGAACCACTTCCTGGAGACGAATCTCTAAACAACTCCGCCGCAGTTTTTACTTTTGCTATAAAAATACCAAATGGCGGACTGGTAGATGTATCTGTTGAAGACGTTTCAACACTATCTATTGCATCTATATATAGCTTCGTAATTAATGCATCTAGCCCTTCTATCAATGCTGAAGGAGTTGCCTCCCCTCAGTGGTCAATAGTGAGAGTGCTTACTGATGTTTTTGACTCTTCAACTCCCGCTGTAAAAATAACCATTAGCATCGAAAAAAACCAATCAGAAACAGCTTATTTTTCGAGTCCGGTTTTTGTCCCGCAAATGGAGTTTGCTAACGAAAGCACAGCGTTGGGCAAAGTGGCTTCTCTTCTACCTCAGTTCATGCTTGAAGACGATTTTTCCATTACAGAACCAATCGACATGCCATTAATGAGATTTATAGATGTCTGTACTGTTGGTTTAGATTCCGTTATAAACAAAACACTCGACATGTCCTACCTTGATGCCCAAGACGGGAAAGACGAACAGTCCATTAATACACTAAGCACGCTCGTCAACCCACGCGCAGCGCAAGTGTCAGATTTGCTCTGGTTGGCAAAATTTGTTGGAACAAAACCGGTTACACGCTTTACATCCTCAACGGAAGAGGAAACTGATGCTTTTGTCCTAAACAGCTCAGAACTAAACAGTGCCGACACATTAAGAATTACATCTTACTCATCTTTGAATCCTCCTGTTTTCGACCTTGAAGTACAAAGAGATTTACTTGATTGGCAAGTGTCCACAGGGTCGTTTGGGTTCAATGCCGGAACAACATCAGCAATTGAAGATTCAGTAAAGCTGATGCTCATCGGAAACAAAACTGTGAACCTGGATTATGACTACTCTACGAATCCGTTCGAAATAGAAATTCAAACGCCATGGTATGAAACACTAGGCGCTGATGAAACAAAAATAGGAGAAAGCTCTGTTTTAGTCATGGAAGCAGTGCAAAGAGCTAAACCTGTAGGTGTTTTGCTAACGCATGTCATGACGGCATAGTTAAAAACGGCAAGGAGTCATTTAGTGTTTGACAACGAAGAGCAAGCCCTAAGGGAACAATTTGAACACCTGATACGCGACATATTGCCTTCCAGATTGGTGACAAATTTTATAATTATCGCGGAAGTGGCAGGAAATGAAGCGAGCGAGCTGTCTGTTTCAGTTTCTTCTGGAATGAGTCCCTGGCTTGCGAACGGCATGCTCGAATATGCATCTGACATAATTATGTCGGGGGAATGTTCCTATCCAGGCGAATTCGAATAATGTCAAGAAGTTATTGGCTAATCAAGCCAAGAACCTTAATCTACAATATATTAATGGAGAAAAAGCCGTGATATCCGGAACGTATAACATTCTGTGCGAGCAGGGAACTACGTTTGTCCGCGTACTCGAACTTCAGGCACCCTCTCCTGATGACCCTTCGGTTTACGAAGTTTATGACCTAACGGGTCATACTGCACGAATGCAGGTTAGGAGAACTATTGACTCTTCTGCGGTAATGATTGAGTTGACCACAGAAAACGAGGGAATAGAAATAGACGGCGATGAGGGGAAAATAACCATCGTGATGAGCGATGCTCAAACTGGTTCCCTCACTTCCAGTGGCGTTTATGACCTTGAAATCGAAGATGGCGGCGGGAATGTATCACGGGTGATACAAGGAACGTTTACCTTGTCGCAAGAGGTAACGCGATGAGCAATACCGTCCCTAACAATGTCAACGTTTATCAAGATACCCCTAATCAGGTATTAATTGACCAAGAAGCGCCGAACCAAGTAATTGTTCGCACTGGTGGCGCTGCTGGCAATACGCGTCGATTTGTATATGCCCAGTCGACACCATCTGCAACTTGGGTAATCACACATACGCTTGGTGGAAAGCCAGTAGTGGTAATAGTTGATTCTGCTGATACCTACGTTATAGGTGAGGTAACATATAACAGTACATCACAAATAACCGTTAGCTTCACAGCTCCCTTTTCCGGATTCGCATACTTGACATAAGGCAGGACCATGGCAACCAAGTTTTTAACAAATCTTGACCTCAACCAGAACCAGATTCTCAACGGAAGGTTCGAGGTTGTAGCAACAGACCCATCTTCGAACAACTTCGAAGGTCGGATGATTTATAACAGCACTGAAGACACTATCAAGGTGTACTCAGGCTCCGCATGGCGCAAGATGCTTCACAATGTCCAATCTGGTGGAACCCATACGGACGCTATTACCATTTCGGAATCAAACGGACAGGTAACTCTCACTCTAAACCTCGCTGACACAGACAGCGCCGGTTTGCTTTCTAGCGCTTTCTGGAACGACCTTACTGATGCTACCTCGGATGCCACAGCCTCAAAGCTGGTCAAGCGTGACGCAAACGGCAATATTAAGGTCGCGACTCCAACAGATGCTGCGCATGCCGCAACTAAAGGTTATGTAGATGCCGCCCGCCAAGGCCTTGATGTTAAGAAGTCAGTCCGTGTTGCGACAACAGTAGAAGTTAATCTTTCTACAGAACTTGAAGCTGGCGATACCCTTGATACAAGCGTTACCCTTGTAGCTGGTGACCGCGTTCTTGTTAAAAACCAGTCAACAGCATCGCAAAACGGTATCTACGTTGTCCAAGCAACCGGTGCAGCAGTACGCGCTACAGACGCTAACGGCACAGCTGACACTGGAGAAGTATCTGGCGGAACATTCACCTTCGTTGAAGAAGGTTCTGTAAACGCAGACTCCGGCTGGGTTGTTTCGAGCAACGGAGCAATCAATGTTGGCACAGACCCAATGACTTGGGTTCAATTCTCAGGTGCTGGCCAAGTAATCGCTGGTGACGGTCTCACAAAAGACGGCAACACTCTCAATGTGGGTGGGACAACCGACCGTATTACTGTTACCGCAAACGCAGTTGACATTGCATCAACATATGTCGGCCAAAACACGATTACTACTCTTGGAACAATTACCACCGGTACGTGGAATGGCGTAGACGTTGCTGTGGCAGATGGTGGTACTGGTTCAAGCACCGCTTCTGGGGCTCGTACAAATCTCGCTGAAACATCCGCTTCCGGGCTAACAACAAGCACGCCGGTTATAGCGAGAATATCCAAGCAAGGCTGTGCCGCGTCGGCCGCAGGCGTCTCCACCACAACAGTTACGCACAACTTCGGCACCACAGACGTGATGGTCCAAATCTATGAAGTTGCAACTGGTGCAACTGTTTTTGGCGACATCACCCGCTCAAACGGAAACACGATTTCAGTGGTCCTCAATGGAACAATTTCAGCAAATGACTACACAATAGTTGTTACAGGTTAGGAATAATATGAAAATTACAGCAGAACAAAAAGCAATGCTTGCATCATACGCAAGAAGCGTATTGGGCGCAGCAGTTGCCACTTACGCAGCGACTAGCGATATTAAGCTGGCAGCAAATGCTCTTTGGGCGGCAGCACTCCCAGTTGTGCTTCGCTACCTGAACCCCAAAGATACAGCATTCGGCAAAAAGGCTTAATGCCTAGCCCTGAGGGGCTTTAAACTAGAGAAACGACCGAGGTCATGGCTCAAAAATTTGTAACCCCAATCACGATTAAGCAGCTTTCATCTGCCGGTTCTGATGGGCTCACGATTTTTGTAGACGGCGAAACATACGCAAGGCTTCAGGTTCAAGCAGGTGGAAGACTTGTCTGGGGTGACGGCACGGCTGTTGGAGACGTAAACCTCTATCGCGACGAAGCCAATGTCCTTAAAACTGACGACACACTAAAAGTCCCCGCTCTTTATGTTGACGGGATTGAAGTTGACACATCAGGTGCTTCTTCTGGTCAGATACTTAGATTCGACGGTGCGAAGTTTGTTCCCTATACGGGCGATGCTGGCCCAACTGGAGCTACTGGCGCAACTGGCCCTGCTGGCGCAACAGGTGCGACTGGACCCGAGGGAGCAACAGGTGCAACTGGCCCAGAAGGCGTAAACGGTCCGCCGGGTTTTGATGGACCAACAGGGCCGACCGGTCCCCAGGGGGCGACTGGGGCTACTGGGGCTACTGGGGCAACTGGCCCGCAAGGTGGCCTCGGTCCAACTGGACCAGAAGGCGCTACTGGTCCGACTGGACCGCAAGGAGACATTGGTGCATCTGGAGCAACTGGAGCAACTGGACCGCAAGGCGATGTGGGCCCAACTGGTCAAACTGGAGCAACTGGCCTGCAGGGAGAGACTGGTCCAACCGGATTAACGGGTGACACTGGGGCAACCGGACCAGAGGGGCCAACGGGCGCAGTTGGTCCAACTGGAGCAACTGGTGCAGATGGCGCGACGGGAGCTACTGGACCAAGTGGCTTGCCGGGTTATGTGGGTTCAGACGGCGCAACTGGTGCAACTGGTGCAACTGGTGCAACTGGATTAACTGGGGCAACAGGTCCAACAGGGCCAACAGGCGCTAGCGCTTTATGGAACTTCACTGGTGCTTACAATGTTGGTTCTTCTTACGCGGTTGGGGATGTGGCCACATATGGCGGAGAAACTTGGTATCGCATAGACGCAAATGGAGGCAACACTGGCGACACTCCAGTTGAAGGAACGTTCTGGACGTTAATTGCAGAAATAGGAGCAACCGGAGCAACCGGAGCAACCGGCGCTACGGGTCCAGAAGGAGCAGTCGGCGCAACGGGCGCAACTGGTCCACAGGGCGCAACAGGACCAACAGGACCTGCTGGTGAAATAAACCTGTTAACCGATGTTGTAATCACATCTGCAGAAGAATTTCAATCGCTTGTTTATGACGGAACAAACTGGGTCAATAAGCACGCTTCTGTTGTTTCGTATGTGCGAAACGCCGAGACAACGACGCTTACAACTGGTACTGCTGTTTATCTTTATGGAGCAACAGGTGACCATGCAACTGTAAAAAGAGCAGACAACGACTCTGATACGACTTCTTCTAAAACTGTTGGTTTGGTCGCTGCAAATATTGCTGCCTCTCAAAACGGTCCAGTAGTCACTCGTGGATATGTAGACGGGATTGACCTTTCTACAGGATATTCCGCTGGCGATGTTTTGTGGCTTGGGGATGATGGAGCATTTACAAAGACAAAACCGACATCTCCGGACCATTTGGTTTTTATTGGCGTAGTTGTCCGCGCGACGAACAACGGCATCGTTTATGTTGCGACACAAAATGGTTACGAACTAGATGAACTTCATGATGTTTATATCAACCCTTCGACACGCGCAAACGGCGATGTCCTTCGTTATAACTCCTCTACTGGTATTTGGGAGAACTCTCAGGTAGTTGGTCCCACTGGAGCGACTGGACCCACTGGACCAACAGGTTTACAAGGCGATGTCGGTGCTACTGGTCCGAGCGGTTCGGTAGGAGCTACAGGAGCAACTGGTCCTGCTGGTGCAACAGGAGATACTGGCCCCACTGGATTAACTGGAGCAACTGGACCTGCTGGTGCGACAGGCCCTACTGGTGCAACAGGACCACAGGGGAATCAAGGCGATATTGGTGCCACTGGAGCGAGTGGGCTTCCTGGTGCTACTGGCGCAACTGGACCCGTTGGCGCTACAGGAGATACTGGTCCCACTGGTGTAACAGGAGACACTGGTGCGACTGGTCCGACTGGTCCTACTGGCGCAACTGGCGCAACTGGTCTTGCTGGCGATAAATACGCAACAACATCAACTACATCTTTAACTATCGCAGCCAGTGGTTCTTTAACCCTTACTGTTGGTACAGGGTTATCTTACTCAACGAATCAAACTGTTTTGATTTCGTATGACATTTCAAATCACATACATGCAGAAGTTGATTCATATAACCCTTCTACTGGAGTGATGGTTGCCCAGATTACTGATTCTGACGGTTCAGGAACATATTCAACATGGGAAGTAAATCTTTCTGGCGCGGTTGGAATTCAAGGTCCAGCCGGTGCCACGGGTGTAACTGGTGCGACAGGACCGGAGGGTGCTACTGGCCTTACTGGTGCAACTGGTCCAGTCGGTGCTACAGGACCTACGGGAGTTCAAGGCAGTGTCGGAGCTACTGGAGAAACTGGCCTACAGGGCGACACTGGTGCTACTGGTCCGACTGGACCACAGGGAGACGTTGGTCCAGCTGGCGCAACAGGTCCACAAGGAGCTACAGGTCCAGAAGGTGCAGTAGGTGCTACTGGTGCAACTGGTGTACAGGGAAGTATCGGAGCAACTGGCGCTACAGGCGTTCAAGGGGATACGGGCGCAACTGGTCCGACTGGCATAACAGGTGATACTGGTGCTACTGGCCCTGCTGGCGCAACAGGCGCTATTGGCCCAACTGGTGCAACTGGCGTTCAAGGCGGAGATGGTCCTACAGGTCCTACAGGCCCGACAGGCCCGACAGGCGTTGGCGCAACGGGCGCTACGGGTCCGACTGGATTGACTGGAGCGACAGGGGCGACAGGCAGCCAAGGTGCGCAAGGTCCTCAAGGACCGCAGGGTGCACAGGGTGCGCAGGGGGCGGCTGCGATTGCGAACGTTATTGAAGTGCAAGTTTTTAGTTAGGAAACATTATGGCTACTTTTACAAAAGAAATCCTTAGC